>Ga0194111_10003804_pt1 | contig 17755 bp, 13 predicted proteins | sample TA2KigC300mmetaG_FD_146194 | JGI IMG/M metagenome (GOLD analysis project Ga0194111, IMG submission 146194) | Freshwater microbial communities from Lake Tanganyika, Tanzania - TA2015033 Kigoma Deep Cast 300m | ecosystem: Environmental > Aquatic > Freshwater > Lake | place: Tanzania: Lake... | reverse complement strand
GGTGCGCGGTGCGCACCCTACTTGGGGGCCGGAACATTAGAGGATCTGTAGATCTGTAGGGTGCGCACCGCGCACCATGATATTTGGGAAACCATGACGCTGCACCGCAAGTTTTGCAAGAGCCTCTCATCATAATAATATCAACACGTCCCGGAGCCGCTGCGCAGACATAGGTGATGACCTCGTTGGCCATCACGTCTGGGCACGGCTTGCTGTTGCCGTCGCAGTATCGTAACCTGTTGAATTATCGCGCCTTTACATTTCGCAAAAGCATGAATGGAGTATTTTGCGTCTAATCCCTGGAGTTTTTCACAGTAAACTTTTCACTCACCCTTTCAACACCTCCCGGGCGATGATGAGGCGCATGATTTCATTGGTACCCTCGTAGATCTGCCCCGCCTTGGCGGCCCGGAAGAGGCGCTCCACGGGGTAGTCGGTGAGATACCCGTAGCCGCCCAGGATCTGCACCGCCTCGGAGGCGGCGCGCATGGCCGCGTCGGTGGCGTACTGTTTGGCCATGGCCGCGGCGGCGCCGTAGGGCCGGCCCTGGTCCCTGAGCCAGGCGGCCTTGAGGGTGAGCAGGGCGGCGGCCTCCAGCTCCGTGGCCATGTCCGCCAGCTTGAACTGGACGGCCTGGAACTGGGCGATAGGCTGGCCGAACTGCCGCCTCCCTTTGGCGTACCTCACCGCGTGGCCCAGGGCGGCCCGTCCCAGCCCCACGGCCTGGGCCGCGGCCCCCACCCGGGCGCCGTCCAGCAGCGCCAGGGCCACCTTGAGGCCCTGGTTGAGGCCCCCCAGCAGGCGGTCAGGGGGCAGTTCGGTCCCCTCAAAGTGCAGGGAGACGGAGACCGCGCCCTTGAGCCCCATTTTCTCCTCCACCGCGCCGCGCTTCAGGTTGCCGTCCTGTTCCAGGTCCACGAGGAAGAGGCTCAGCCCCTTGGCCCCCAGGGACGGGTCGGTGGCGGCCGCCACCAGCCCGAAGCGGGCCCGGTCCCCCGCGGTGACGAAATTCTTCACGCCGGTGAGGGCCCAGCCTTCCCCCCGTTTTTCCGCCGCGGTGCGGAGGCCGCCGGGGTCCGACCCCGCCTCGGGCTCCGTCAGGGCGAAGCAGGTGAGAACCTCCCCTGTGGCCGCGGGGGGCAGGTAGCGGCGCTGCTGCTCTTCGGAGCCGAACCGGGCCAGCCCCATCCCGAAGAGCGAATGGTTGACGTGCACCAACAGCGACGAAGAGGGGCAGGCCTGGGCCAACTCCATCTGCAGGAGGGCATAGGAAACGTAATCGAGCCCGCCGCCGCCGTGCTCCCGGGGCAGGGCCACCCCGAAGAAGCCCTCTCTGGCGTAGCGGCTGAGAATGTCCTGGGGGAAGCGCCCCTCCCGCTCCAGCCGGGCGGCCTCCCCGGCCAATTCGCCCGCCGCGGCGCGGGCCTTTTCCTGGACTCGCCGGTGCTCCGGTGATAAAGTAAAATCCATGTCGGCCCCCCCTGACAAGATGGCAAAATCACCGGCATCATTTCAGAGTTGGCCCCCAGGGTCAACCGGATTCTACGAAAGACCAGGAGGAGCTGCGTGAATTGCTTCCGTGTGGCAGCGGTGTTGGCGGTCATGTTGATGTGCGGGTTTTCCCAGAGCGTTGCGGCGAACCCGCAATTTTCCGTCCATGAGGTCAATCTCGAGAAACCCCTGGAGGCCAAAGGCCCCGTAACCCTGGACGCGGGCGGCGGGGTGAAGCTGCAGTTCGCCGCGGCGGAGTCCACCGCCGGCCTGCCCATGAGAAAGCTCACCGTGCTGGACGGGGAGAATCCGGTCAAGCAATTCGTGGACGAGGCCCTGTACCTCAGTTATGCCCGGGTGGACTTCGGCGCCGCCGTTTATTGGGTCCTCGGTCTGTTTACCGGCGGGGCGCACTGTTGCGGGGAATATGAGTTTTTCTGCCGCCCCGGGCCGGGCCAGCCGCTGCAATATCTGGGAAAAACGCCGGGACACAACGGCGAACCGCAAAAATTGGCCCAGGCTTTCATGACGCAAGAAACCCACCTCTATTTCCGGGACATGGACAACCGCTTCGATTATTTCCACGAAAGCCACGCCGGCTGTATGCTGGTGAATTTTCCGGATAGATATCACCGCCTCACGCCCACCTCCCTGACCGTGGCCAACACCGCCTTCAAGGATCGCTATCTGGCCCAACTCCCGGAAGTGGAGCAGGAAATCGCCCGGGCCCTCAAGACGAGAAAAGGTAAACCGCCGGCCATTCTGAAACAGGAGCATGGAGCAGATTTCGATTCCTTCTATTTCAGCGACGACCTGGGCCAGTTGCTGGTGAAGCGGGCCATCCTGTTGCTCTATGCCCGGGAAGAGGCCCGGGCCTGGCAGGAACTGGAGGCGGGAGTGAAAAAGCATTACCGGAGCACCCGCTGGCTGCCCGAATTGAAGCAGGATATCCGGGATCAGCTGGCCTCGGCGCCATATTAACGAGCAGGAAATTCACCGGATGATGGCAAGCCAGGGGCCGTGGCGCTTTCAGCGGGCCCTCATTCTGGGAGGGGCCCGGAGCGGCAAGAGCCGTTTCGCCGAACAGTTGGCCGAAACCCTGCCGGCGCCGCGTCTTTACCTCGCCACGGCTGAAGCCGGGGACGCGGAGATGGCGGCGCGCATCGCCCACCATCAAGCGCGGCGGGGCGACGCCTGGCACACCCGGGAGGAGCCGCTCGAGCTGGCCGCCTGCATCCGAGCCGCCCAGGGTCGCTACGGGGTCATCCTGGTGGACTGTCTCACCCTGTGGCTGGGTAATCTCCTGGGCCAGGGGTTTGACAGCCGGGAAGTGGAGGAGGCGGGACGAGAACTGGCCGGGGTGGTCGCCGCCTCGGCCACGCCCCTCATCCTGGTGAGCAACGAAGTGGGATGGGGCATCGTCCCGGACAATCCCCTGGCCCGGCTTTTCCGGGACCAGGCCGGGCGGCTCCACCAGCGTCTGGCGAATGTGGTCGACCTGGTGGTCATGGTGATGGCCGGGCTGCCAATGGTGCTTAAATCCAGCGGTGCAAAGGAATGAGGCGATGGAACAGGAACTGGCGCACGTTCTGGCGGAAATCAAACCTGTCACCCCGGCTTGGCTGGCTCGGGCGCAGGCGCGCCTGGACTCTCTCACCAAACCGCGGGGCAGCCTGGGGCGTCTGGAGGAGTTGGCGGCCAGGTACGTGGCCATCCGGGAAGAGGAATTGCCGGAACTGCGGAAAAAGCGGGTGGTGGTCTTCGCCGCGGACCACGGGGTGGTGGCCGAAGGGGTGAGCGCCTACCCCCAGGACGTGACCCATCAGATGGTGTTGAATTTCCTGCGGGGCGGGGCCGGCATCAACGTCCTGGCCCGCCAGGCCGGAGCCCAGGTGGAGGTGGTGGATCTGGGCGTCAATCATGACTTTGACCCGGAGTTGCACCTGATCCACCGCAAGGTGGCTTACGGCACCCGGAACATAGCCCGGGAGCCGGCCATGACCCGGGAAGAGGCCCTCAAAGCCCTGCTGGTGGGCGTGGAGCGGGCCCAGGAGGCGGTGGATGAGGGGGCCGACGCCCTGGCTGCGGGGGATATGGGCATCGGCAACACCACTGCCGCCGCAGCTCTGGCCACGGTCTTCACCGGCAGGCCCACGGGCGCGGTCACCGGCCGGGGCACCGGCATCGACGACACCGCCTGGCGCCACAAGGTGGCCATCATCAACCGGGCCCTGGCCCTGCACCACCCCGCCCCCGTCGACCCGGTGGGGGCCCTGGCTGCGGTGGGCGGGCTGGAAATCGCCGGCATCGCCGGGCTCATCCTGGGCGCTGCGGCCCTGCGGCGCCCCCTGCTGCTGGACGGCTTCATCGCCGCCGCCGGGGCGATGGTGGCGGTGCGCCTGGCCCCGGTCACCCTGGATTACCTCATCGCCGCGCATCGCTCCGTGGAGCCGGGGCACCAGATCATGCTGGGGGAGTTGGGCCTCATGCCCCTGATGAACCTGCAGATGCGCCTGGGGGAGGGCACCGGCGCCGTCCTCGGCCTGGGTCTCCTGGAAGCGGGCGTCCGCATCTACCGGGAGATGGCCACCTTCGCCGAAGCGGGGGTCTCCGACAAGTCCCCATGATCGGCACCTTCCCCCTGGCCCTCACCTTTCTCACCATCATTCCCTGGCCCCGCCAGGCCCCGGTTACTGGGGAGGCTCTGGCCCGGTCCATGCTCTGGTTCCCCTGGGTGGGGGCCATTCTGGGGGCGGCCCTGTGGGGGGCCTGGCTGGGACTGGTTCGCATTCTCCCCGGCCCGGCGGCCGCGGCGTTCATCCTCACCCTGTCCGTCTGGCTCACCCGGGGCCTGCACCTGGACGGCCTGGCCGACACTGCGGACGGCCTCCTGGGCGGGAGCACTCCCGAACAGAGCCTGCGCATCATGAAAGACTCCCGCTTGGGCGGTCTGGGCGGAGTGGCCCTAATCCTGACCCTGCTCCTCAAATTCGCCCTCATCCTGGGGGTGACGGACCAGGGTCAGGCCGCGGCCCTCCTGGTCTATCCGGTGGTGAGCCGCTGGGGCATGGTGGTCCTGGCCTATCTCGCCCCCTACGCCCGGCCGGAGGGTGGCCTGGGCCAGGCCATGGTCACCGGCGTGGACCGGAACATCCTCCTGGGCGCCACCGCCGGGGCCCTGATTCTGGCTGCGGGGCTGGGACGGCTCCCCGGCCTGGCCGCCCTGGCCCTGGCCGCCGGGGCCGTCGGTCTGTTGTGCGCCTATTTCCTCCGCCGGCTGGGCGGCATCACCGGCGACACCCTGGGCGCGGCCAATGAAATCCTGGAGATCCTGGCGCTGCTGGCGCTGTCGGTGGTCGGGTGAGGCGCCAGGTGTCAGGTTTTGGGTTTGCCTTGGCCACGGTTTCACGGGGGGACATAAGTGGCACATCCCGGCCTGGAGGCCGGAACCAAACCGAAAAATGATACAATTACTTTGCCAAATCAATAAGATACAGATAAAATCTTGTTGAAAAAACCAGAAACTCAAATTCAGTAGCACAGCGCGGCCTCTTGGCCGCAACCGCACGATATTGTTTCTCGCCAAGGCGTAAAGGGCGCAAAGTGAAAAGGTAGGGTGCGCACCGCGCACCATGAGCGGGGGCTGGCGCCGGGCAGTGGTGCGTAAGACTCCTCCGCCGAATAAATTTTCCTAAAAGGCGCTGATGAGTCCGCCATCCGCAACCTCTCCCGCCCATCGTCTGGCGGTGGCCGCCTTGTTTCTGGTGATTTTCGCACTGCACGCCCTGTATGTGGCGGTGGTGCAGCTGCCGGAGCGGGAGGTGCGCCTGCGGGGCAAGAAAATCGCCTTCCAGGGACTCAGGTTGTATGATGATGAGGACCAGTACCTCCAGATCGCCTGGAACCTGGCCCGCCACGGCATGCTCTCACTGGACGGCCGGCGCCCCACGGCCACCCGGGTCCCCCTCTATCCCCTGGCCCTGGCCGGGACTTTGAGCCTGCCCCACGGCCTCACCCTGGCCCTGGGCCTGAACTGCCTGTTGGCCGCCCTGGCGGCCCTGCTCAGCTATTTCCTGGCCCGGCTCTTCTGGAGCCCCCCTACGGGCCTTCTGGCCATGACCTTGACGGGCTTGAGCCCCCACAGCTTCAACTGGTTCCTCTGGATGCAGGCCGAGGCCCTGTTGGCCGTGCTGCTGCTGGCCTTTCTCATCGTCTTGGTGCAGCTTTTGCGGACGGCCCGGACCGGTTACGCCTGGCTGGCCGGTCTGCTGGCCGGCCTGGCGGCCCTCACCCGGCCGGAGACGGCGCTCCTCATCCCCCTCTACCTGGTCTTTCTGGCTTATTATCGCGGCTCCCGGCGCCAACCGTTCCTCAAAGCCGGCCTGGCCCTGGCCTTGGCGGCGGGGCTGACCCTGCTGCCCTGGCTGGTGAGAAATTATGCGGTCATGGGAACCCCCACCCTGTCCACCCTGGGCGGTTTCACCTTCGCCGGAGCCCACAACGACCGCGTCCGGACCCACCCCGGCTCCTGGTATGCGCACCTGGCCTATGCCGGCCCGGAGGAGCTGGACCGGGTGGAGGCCCTGCCCGAGCCGGAGCAGGACCGTTTTCTCTGGAGACGCGGCTTGAGTTGGCTGAGCAATCTGACCTGGCGGGAGTTCCTGGTCCTGGAAGTCCAAAAGCTGCACCGCACCTTCAAGCCGTCCTTCCGCCTGTGGGGCAAGGAATTCGGCTGGAGTGCGGTCCACCTGGTCCTCACCGCTCCCTTTGCCCTGCTTTACTGCCTGGCCCTCACCGTGGGCCTGGTCCGGTTGGCCCGGGAGCCGGACCTAAACCGGCGCGCCCAACTCGCCGCCCTGGTTTGGATATTCCTCCTCCCCCTGGCCGTTACCCTCATCTTTTGGGGCAACATGCGCTTCCGTGCCCCATATGAACCGGTAATTTTCACCCTGGGGGCGGGCCTTCTGACCCACTGGCGGGGCCGGGACGGGCAAGAAAAGGCCCCCGCAGCGGTGGATACCTGAGCCTCCGGCGCCCGCCCCGAAATTTTTTCGGGCCGGCCGCCTTCCCGGGAGGTCCGCCCTCTGGCGCAAAGCGAATAGAATTGCTAAAGTTAACTTATGGGCAGACCTTTGAAACAGGCGTGGTGAGGAGAGGCCGGGGGGGCAAAACTCAGGTTCCCCTCCCCCGCTAACTTTTCGAAACAGCCGCGCCGGGGCCTCCGGCTCACCCGTAACACAGGAAAAGTTCTCCCCCCCCGGCCACCGGAGGAGAGGCGGATAAGGAAATTTTCATATCAGTCCCTCATGTGCCGTTGGCCCACCCATAACACATGAAAAGGCCGGTGGGGCGGGCGTCCCTGCCCGCCGCCAGCGCCTGGCAATGGTGCACAGTGCGCACCCTACAGAAAAACTTTCAAGACAGTTACTCATGAGCCTGGGGCTCACCCATAAATTATGAAAAGTTAAGCATTCTTACGGTGCGCAGTGCGCACCCTACTTTTCGAAGCAGAGCATAGCCGCATCAACCATCGGAGGATTAACTTATGCTGGACTTTTACGCTGAAGCGAAAGGCAAACTCAGGGATCTCCGGGAGCAGCTGACGGTGCTCCGAGGGTATCTTTGAGCTGGAGGCCAAACAACAGCGCATCGAAGCCATTGACCGGGTGATGAGCGCCCCGGGCTTCTGGGACGACGCGGTTCGAGCCGCCGATCTCCAAAAAGAGCGCAGCGCCCTGCTGAACGGCATCCAGGATTGGCAGAGCCGCTCCCGGGAGGTGGAAGACCTGGAGGTGCTACTGGATTTGGCTCGGGAGGAGGGTGACGAAGAAACCATGGGCGAAGTGGCCGCGGGCCTGGCCCGGCTCGAGGGGGAATTCCGCACCTGGCGCCTGGAACTGCTCATGGCGACGGAGGAAGATCGGCTCAACGCCATCGTCACCATCCACGCCGGGGCTGGCGGCACCGAGGCCCAGGACTGGACCCAGATGCTGCTCCGCATGTATTTGCGTTACGCCGAGCACCGGGCTTTTAAGACGGAGGTCATCGACTTTCTGGAGGGGGACGAAGCGGGCCTCAAGAGCGTCACCTTCACCGCCGGCGGCCCCTTCGCCTACGGTTATTTCAAGAGCGAAAACGGCATCCACCGCCTGGTGCGCATCTCCCCCTTCGACGCCAGCGGGCGCCGGCACACCTCCTTCGCGGCGGTGCAGGTGCTCCCCGAGATCGACGACCGCATTGTCGTCGAGATCCAGGACAAGGACCTGCGGGTGGACACCTTCCGGGCCAGCGGTCCCGGCGGCCAGCACGTCAACAAGACCAGCTCCGCGGTGCGCCTCACCCACCTGCCCACGGGCATCGTGGTCAGCTCCCAGACGGAGCGCTCCCAGCACCGCAACCGGGAGTTGGCCATGAAGGTGCTCCGGGCCCGGCTCTACGACCTGGAGCGGGGCAAGCGGGAGGAGAAGAAACAGGAACTCCAGGACGCCCAGAAGGACATCGCCTGGGGCAGCCAGATCCGCTCCTATGTGCTCCAACCCTACCGTCTGGTGAAGGACCATCGCACCAGGCACGAGGCCGGCGACGTGGACGCGGTGCTGGACGGCGACCTGGACGGCTTCGTGGAGGCCTACCTTCTTAATCCGGGGGAAGAAAAATAGCAGAGCGCCCGGGGCGCCGCGTCTCTGTCCTGATAATGCGGTGTGGGGGTAAAGGGCCAAGGGTCAGAGCCCCCTGCCCCCGCCCCTCCCTCCGGATATCCGCCTGTCATTTTGCCTTGACACCTCCCCTACCCCGGCGTAACACTGAAGGTGGTGCCCGCCGTGTCCTTCACCTTCGTCCATACCGCCGATTTGCACCTCGACAGCCCCTTTGTGGGATTGGCAACGGTGTCCCCGGAGTTGGCCCGTCTGCTCCGCAACGCCACCTTTCAGGCCTTCGACCGGGTGGTGGACCTGGCCATTGAGGAGCGGGCCCGGTTCCTGCTGGTGGCGGGAGACGTCTATGACGGGGCCGACCGGAGCCTCCGGGCCCAACTCAGATTCCGCGATTCCCTGGCCCGGGCCGCGGACCACGGCATCGCCTCCTACGTGGCCCACGGCAACCACGACCCCCTCTCGGGCTGGGAGGCGGACCTGACCATGCCCGGCCTGGTCCATCGTTTCGGCGGGAAAGAGGCGGAGGCGGTGGAGGTCCGGGAGGGCGGCGAGACCCTGGCACGCCTGTACGGCATCAGCCACGCGGTGCGGGAACTGAAAGACAACCTGGCCGACCGCTTTCCCCGGGTGGCAAGCGGCCCCTTCGCCATCGGGGTCCTGCACGCCAACGTGGGCGGCAACCCCGACCATGACAATTACGCCCCCTGCACGCCGGCCGACCTGCTGGCCGTCGGCCTGGACTATTGGGCCCTGGGACACGTCCACACCCGGCAGGTGTTGAAGGAGCGGGCCCCGGCCATCGTCTATCCCGGCAACCCCCAGGGCCTCAACTGGCGGGAACAGGGCGCCCGGGGGTGCTACCTGGTCCGGGTGGACGACGGGGGGGAGGTGCATCTCACCTTCGCGGCCACCGACGTGGTGCGCTGGTGGCGCCGCCAGGTGGACATCCGGGAGTTGAACACCCACGACACCCTGCTGGAGGCCCTGCAGACGCTGCGGGAAGAGGTGCGGCGGGACTCGGAGCCGCGGGGCGCGCTCCTCCAGATCAGACTCACCGGACGGGGCGCAGCGCACCGCCTCTGCCGCCGGGAGGGCATTATCCGCGACCTGCTGCAAGCTTTGCAGGACGGGGAGGCGGACCGGTCCGATTTCGTCTGGGTGGACCGCCTGGAGGACGCCACCCGCCCGCCCGTGGATACGGCTCAGCGGCGCACCTTCCGGGATTTCCTGGGGGACTTCCTTAAGGCCGCAGCGGAACTGCGCACCGGGCCGGACCCGGCCGCGGCGCTGCGGCGCATCCTGGCGGAGCAGCCGGCCTTCAAGGTGGTGGCCGAAGAGATAGCAGAGCTGACAGACGACAAACTGCTGGTCCTCCTGGATGACGCCGAAACCCAGGGGCTGGATCTCCTGGCCGAGGAAGAGTGACCCCCATGCGCCTCAACTCCCTGTTTATCGACGGGTTCGGCGTCTACCACCGGCAGGGCATTCCCCGCCTGCCGGAGGGCCTGGTCCTTTTCCTGGGCGGCAATGAGGACGGCAAGACCACGCTCATGGAATTCATCCGGGGGGTGCTCTTCGGCTTTCGCCGGAAGGATGATGAAAATCCCTACCAGCCGCTACGGGGTGGCAATCACGGCGGACGCCTCCAGGTGGTCATGGCCGACGGCCGCATCTTCACCATCCAGCGTCTGGAGAAAACCGTCACCATTTTGGGGGAGGACGGAGCCGCCGAGAAGGCCGAACCATCCGCCCGCCTGCTCCAGGGGCTGGATCGGCTGACCTTTGAACACGTCTTCGCCGTCGGCCTCGAGGAGTTGCAAGGGCTGGGGGTGCTGGGCTTCCGCGATGTAAAGGACCGCCTCTTTTCGGCCAGCGCCGGGCTGGGTTCCGCCTCGGTGCCCCGGGCCCTGGCCTCCCTGGATAAGGCCCTGGACGCCCTGGCTACCGTTAGAGGCCGGACCCAAAAGATTCTCCTCCTCAAAAAGGAACTGAAGGAGAAATCTCAGCAGCTCAAGGCCTTGAAAGGCGAAGCCCGCCTCTATGCCGACACCACCCGCCGGCGGGAGCGGCTGGAGGAGGAAAACCGGCGTCTGCAGCAGGAGGCCCGGGCTCTGCGGAAACGCCTCCGGCGCCTGGAACAGTTGGCCCAGGCCCGGGAGCCCTGGACCATCCGCAACCGAAACCTGTCCCGGGCGCAAGAATTGGAATTTGCCCGCAATTTTCCCCCGGACGGCCTGGCCCGATGGGAGGAGTTGGGCAGAGTCTTGGAAGGCCTGGCCCAGGAATCGGCCCTGAAAGAGGGTGAAGCCGCAGAACTCCGGGAGCAACTCGCCGGTCTCCTGGTGGACGAACGGGTGTGGGCCCAGGGCAAGAGCATCCTCCGCCTTTATGGGGAAAAGGAGAAATTGGCTTCGGTCCTGGAGGAGCTGCCCGGGGCCGCGGCCGGGGTGCGACAGGCAGAAGAGACGTTCCGCCGCCGGCTGCGGGAGTTGGGGCCCGACTGGGACGCCCGCCGCCTGGAGGAGGCGGACCTCTCGGTGGCGGTGCGACAGGCGGTGCAGGAGTATGGCCGTCGTCTGGACGCCGCTCTGCGGCAGGAGCACGACGCCGCGGCCCGGCTGATGGCGCTGAGCGAGGCCGCCGCCGACGCCGCCGCAGAGGCGCGCCGGGCCGGGGAAGCCCTGGCGGCCCTGCCGCCGGCGCCGGTGTCGGATGCCCAGGAACTGCGGGCCCGGGAGGAGGCCTTCCGCCAGGTGCGGGTTCTCTTCCAGGAGGGGCAGGTGCTGCAGGCCGACGCCCGCGCCCTGGACAAGGAGCAGGCGGACCACCGGCAGCGCCTGGGGAGTTTGCAGAAGCGACTCCTGCTGCCGGATCGGTTCATCCCCTGGTGGCCGGGCCTGACCCTGGCCGTGTTCGGACTGGCCCTGGCCGGACTGCGGCTGACCCGGCTGGACTACCTGGAGGCCGGCATCACCGCGGCCATGTCCGTGGCCTTTGGGGCTCTCTGGCTCCTGGCCCGGCGCCGCAATCGACAGGACCAGCTCCAGAAGCGGGCAGAGCTGGAGGAAGAGCTGAACCGGGAGGAAGCCCGGTCTGAGGCGCTGGCCCAGGAGCGCCAGGACCTGGTTGCGACCCTGGCGGCCACCCGGGAGCGTCTGGCAGACCACGCCCGCCGGGCCGGATGCGCCCCCCCCGCCACGGCCCAGGAGTTGGAAAACCGGGCCGCCGCGCTGGCCGGGGTCAGGGAGGAGTGGGAGGCCCGGCAGCGGGCCCAGGATCTCGTTGACCGCATCGTCCTGAAACGCAACGAGGTGAGCCGGCGTCTGGACCGGGGGGAGGCCGAGCTGGCCGAGGTCCGCCGGGAGGCGGCGGCGGTTCAGGAGGAGTGGGGGAGCTGGTTGTCGGCCCGGGGGTTTGCCCCCACGGTGCGCCCCGAAGGTTTCGAAACAGTGCTCACTCTGGTGGAGGCGGCCCGCAGCGCCCTAAATACCCTGGAAGAGCGACGCCTGCGCCATCAGCAGCTCACCGCCTACCTGGACGGGATGCGGCGGCGGCTGCAGGAGATTGCCCAGGCCTGCGGCCTATCCTTCCCTGCCGCCACCCCGGCGGTGGCCGACCTGGAGGCCCTGCACCACAGCTACACCGCGGCCGATGCGGCCCGGCAGCGGCGGGAGCATCTGGAACGCGCCCTGGCCGCCGTGGAGCAGGAAAACGCCAGGTTGCAGAAGCAGCAGGCGGTCAAGGAGCAGGCCCGGCAACAGTTGTTGGAGCAGGCCGGGGCGACGGACGAGGAGGATTTCCGGCAGCGGGCCGGGGCTTACCGGCAATGGCGGGAATGCCTGCAGAAGGTGGAGGCGGCCGAGACCGCCCTTCTCACCGTGGCCGCGCAGGCGGATGCGCTGGCGGCCCTGGCCGAAGACCTGGCCGCGGCCGATCCCCTGGCCCTGGAAGAGGAAAGAGAGTCGGGGGAACGGCGTCTCCAGGAGATGACCGCCGCCATGGACGACAACCACCAGGAAATCGGCAGGTTGACCGAAAGGCTGAAGGACCTGGCCGGCAAGGAGGAACTGGGGGAGGTGCTGCTGGAGGAGCGCTGTCTCCGGGAGGAGTTGGCCAGGGCCGCCCGGCGTTGGGCCGCTTTGGCGCTTTGCCGCCATCTGGTGGAGGAGACGCGCCGGCTCTACGAGCGGGAGCGCCAGCCTCCCGTGATCCAGGAGGCCGACGCCTTCTTCCGCACCATGACCGGCGGACGCTATCACCTGGTGGCCGCAGTGGGGGAGAGCACCATCAGGCTGGAGGACGACACCCTGGGCGCCAAGGGGGAAATCACCTGGAGCGCCGGGTTGGCGGACCAGGTGTACCTCTCCCTGAGGCTGGGGCTGGCCCGGGAGTTCGGACGCCACGCCGAGCCCCTGCCCGTGATCCTGGACGACGTGTTGGTGAAATTCGACCCCCGGCGCCGACAGGAGGCGGCCCGGGTGATCCTGGATTTTTCCCGGCAGCAGCAGGTGCTTTTCTTTTCCTGCCATGAGGAGTACCGGTTCATTTTCTCCGAGCTGGCCCGACAGTTTCCCGAGCCGTCCTCACTCCTCACGGTTTTCACCATCACCGATGGTGTGATTGCCCGGCTCTGATTAAGATGGATACGGGAAGTTGCAGGTAAGGCCGGGGGACATGGCTCCGGCGGCGCGGGCGTTTGGGACGCCCGGACCCGAGGGGGCGGCCGTCATCCATGGCCCTAGGGCCTGGCGGGCAAGGCAAGATCCGCGGCCGCGGGCCGCCCTATGAGCTGTGCCGGGACACCCTCTCTCCCGGTTCCCAAGCAGGAGCTTGGGAACGAGGGGGGGAAGGGGTATGGGCCGGCCCCAGACACCCGGCACCCGGCACCTTAGTGCACGATTTCATAAGTACGATTACGTATTCTCTGACCCCCCTCACCCCAGCCCTCTCCCCCCGTCCGGGGGTGAGAGGGGGTAATGAGACGGTTTTCGCTTTCTTCCCTCTCCCCCCTTTCTTCCCTCTCCCCCGATGGGGAGAGGGTTAGGGTGAGGGGGAATTAACTCTTTGCGCTCCTCTCAATGAATACGTTACCGAATTTATGAAACGATGTACTTAGCCTCCTCCCCCCACCGACTTTCATACGGATATTCCGGCGTCGTCCTTAAATTACCGTTACATGGCTTTGGGAGAAGTGGGCTTTTCGGGCGCTGCGGCCGGGGGGCGGCGTCTGGCCGGCACCGGCTGCGGCCGGGAAGAGGGCCCGGGTTGGAGGTACCGCAGGGAGGCCCAGCCCACCACATTGCGCCGCAAATCCCGCACCCTGCCCCAGCCGCCGGCGCTTTCCATGAGTTCCACCTCATCGTTGAAATTCAGGGTGGTGATGATGCGGGCTGCGGTGGTGGGGCCTTCACGCAGCGCCAGGCTGGAAACCGTGACAAAATACAAGGGCGGGGCCGACGGTGGCGGCGGCGGCTCCACGACCACAGGCGGGGGGGCGGGGGGAGGCTCAGCACAACCGAAGATCGCCGCCAGGGCCAACATCGCCAGGGCCAGGCCGAGAAAGGTTCGCTGCAGGGTCATGAAATCCTCCTTGTTCTAATTTTCAGCATAGCAACGCGAGCCGCGGGCATCCGCCGACCCGCCCATTTTTATAAGCAACGGCCTCTTGTTCTTCTCGGGGATTGAGGCAAAATTCTTAAACGGCCACCTTGAAAAGCTCCCGGCGCATCTTCCTGGGGCTGGCCTATGAGGCGAAAGGCCAGCTTCCGGTGACGCAGGAGGTGCCGGCCGTGCCGCCGCTGCCGCACTGCCCTCCGTAGGCCACGCTGCCGTTCCAACAGGGTTGTTGGCCGGTGTTCCTTTCGGCTTTCAGGGCCCGCAAGACGGGAAGTTCATACTTGATTTTCACCTGTCCATCCTCTCTGGTTCCCTTCCTCTTCCTTCCTTCATCCTTCCACCGTTCCGTCCAGGAGGCGTCCGGGCGGAAAGAGACCGGCCTCCCGGGCCTGACGGCAAAACCAGAAGGGCTCCCAAAAACTGCCGGTGGCCTCATAGGTCTGGGCCACGCAGCCTCCCAGGCACAGCTCCTGCATGAGGCACAGCCCGCAGACCCCCGACAGACGCCGGGGCAGTCCCTGGCGCAGCTCGGCCAGGCAGGGGCTCTGCTGCCACACCTGCCGGAGCGGCGTGTGCCGGACCTGCCCGAAAACGAGGCCGGGCACGGTCTGGCCGATGCCGCACAGGGCATAGGAGCCGTCGGCCAGGAGACCCAGGATGCCCAAAATGCCGCAGGCGCCGCAGCCCGGCGCCGTGCCCCCGAAGATGCGGCTCAGGGGGCGAAACGCCGCCGGCTGGTGGAAAAACAGGGGCGCAAAGGAGCGGGGCGCCAGCTCCTGCTCCGCCCAGCGGCCCAGCGCCACCAGCTCCCGGATAGTGAGGGCCTCCCCCGCCGCCCAGAGCTCCCGGCCCCGGCCCAGGGGCTGCAGGACGTTGATTTTCACCGCCCCGGCGCCCAGATTCCGGGCCAGGTCCACCACCGCCTCCAGTTGCTCCCGGTTGCGGCGCATCACCGTAAACACCACTTCCGGCCGGAGCCCGGCGGCGGACAACCTTTCCATGCCCGCCAGCGCCGCCGCAAAACAGCCCGGCACCCGCCTCACCCACTCGTGGGTGGCGGCGTCGGCCCCGTCCAGGCTCACCGTCACCTCTGCCGCCGGGGATGCGGCCAGGGCGGCGGCCACCTCGGCGGTAACGAGGGTGCCGTTGGTTTCGACGCTGCACTTAAGCCCCTTTTGCCGCAGCACCCCTATTATGTCAAGGATTTTTGGATGCAGCAGCGGCTCGCCTCCCGTCAGTTTGACGGCTTCAAGGCCCAATGGCCGGGCCTGCTCAACGGCGTCCGCCAACTCCTGGAGGGGAAGAAAACGGCCGGCGTCCACGGCCCCGGGCTCCACGGGTTGAATCCAGCAGTGGCGGCAGGCCAGGTTGCACCCTTCGGCGGCATGAACATAGAGCAAACGCAGGGGCCAGGATGCCTCTGAGGCGGTGGTCATGTCGGATCCCAGGGAACGAGAGGCCGGCGACGACGGCCCCCCGGCGTTTCCGGTGGTCCCCTCATCAATAAGCCGACCGGTGCGCCACCCAGCGCTGGTTGGTGATCCGGTCGAAAAAGACAACCCGGTCGGCCCCCTCGAACTGGAAGAACCAGGTTTCGCTCTTCACCCATTGCAAGGGTTTGCCCAGGTAGTATTTGGGTTCATGGTCCGTAATGTTGAAGTGGACGTAATTTTCCCCCACCGTGTAAGTGCCCACGTCCCGGGCCATCCAGGTTCCCACCCGGGCGGATTTGGTAAAAGTTCCGTTGGCCATGAAAATAACTTCCTGGTAGGCCAGGCCCCAGGCCGTGTTGAGGTAGCTTCGCCAGATTCCCACCAGGCTCTGGGCGCCAGCGTTCCCCGGCCACCCCGAGGCCGCCAACCACAGCGCCATAACCAGGATTGCCGCCTTTTTTTTCATCCTCCGGCCCTCCTCCTCGGCAAAGCTTCCCCCCGATCAGCCACTTTAGCACAGGTGAGGGCAGTTAATCAAAAAGTTACGCAGGGCGCGCCCCGCGCCCCTTTGACAGGAGTCGGCGGCGGGCAGAGCCCGGCCTAAGGCTACGGTAATTATTGAAGAGATTTGGCCAGGGTCAGTCGGGCCCCTTTAAAGGGGACTGGCAGAAGGGGTTCGGGGGCAGGGCCGTCCGGGGGGGTAAAGGTGGACAGACACTATTTTTCATTGCTTCTTCCTTCTTCCCGGGTCTGCCCCTGGGAAGGGGGCGCAGAAGTCGGCCTGCTATTTTTTCCAAAGAGGCGACGAAGGAGGCGCTCCCCAAAGGGTGTCCCGTGTGGGTATGCTTCCTGATGGCTGCTAAAATTTCCGGATCATCAGGTTCTGAGAGAACTTCTGACCATACGGAGCGCAAATCTTCCGGGAATAATTAGTGCTACTGCGTTCAGTAGTCCAAAAGTCCTTTCATTTTCCCCCCTTTGCTAAAGGGGGGTCAGGGGGGATTTGACAGTATTTGTTAAGGGTTAATCAATAATTCCACGTAGTAGGATTAGGGACAGACACTATTTTTCAATTACCCCGCTGGGTGACATGATGGGGCGCCCGGGGGAAAACGACCCTGGCTTGGCGGCCCATAATGGCGGCAACATCTCAAAAAGAGCCGCTCCTGCCAAGTAAATTAGTGTCTGTCCCTATTTTCCTATTTTCCCATAAATCAACTCCGGCGCTATCTTTTGTTTCTCGCAAAGGCGCAAAGATCGCCAAGTTTTTTATTCTTTCTTTGCGCCCTTGGCGCCTCTGCGAGAAACTATAATTTATTCACGATCCGAGTAATACCGTCTTTAATCAGGCGCTATCCTTTTTTTCTCGCAAAGGCGCAAAGATCGCCAAGTTTTTTATTCTTTCTTGGCGTCCTTTGCGTCTTTGCGAGAAACTATAATTTATTCACGATCCGAGTAATACCGTCCTTAATCAGCCGCTATCTTTTGTTTCTCGCAAAGGCGCAAAGATCGCCAAGTTTTTTATTCTTTCTTGGCGTCCTTTGCGTCTTTGCGAGAAACTATAATTTATTCACTATCCGAGTAATACCGTCTTTAATCAGGACTTCATTGAAGTTGATCAACAGCCCCAGCTTCGTCCCTGAAAGTTTAAGATAGGTCAAGAGTTGTTTCTTATGCACGTCTGCTATCTGGTCCACCGACTTCAACTCCACCATCACCTTGCCGCCCACCACCAGGTCGGCCCGGAAGCCTTCCTCCAGCCGCACCTCCTCATAAATTACCGGCAAGGGGACTTGACGATTCACCGGGAGGCCTCTTTTCTGCAATTCATGGACCAGGGCCGCTTCCTAGACCGATTCCAGCAGGCCGGGGCCCAGCGCCGTATGAACCTTATAGGCCGCGTCCACTATCTCCCGGGCAATGTCATTTTCGTGCATTTTTTTCTTGGCGTCCTTTGCGCCTTCGCGAGAAACAAAAAATTTTTCTTGAAAAAATTTTTCTCGCAAAGACGCAAAGGGCGCAGAGTTAAGGCGGGAGGCGCTGCGCTTTCCCGCCCTACGCGGTTATCTAACCTTAGGGCCAAGAGAAATCCACAATATGATTGAAATGATAAAATAGATTAATCCGATATACCACCAATGCCGTTGACTTAAGCCCACTTGTTGGCCCATTTGCCGTGGCGGCTGTTGGATTTACGCGGGAACTTGCGACCTGGCCGGGGGCGGTGTTTTCGCCAGGAGATTTCGGCCAGACAACGTCTGAGAAGCTCTTGGCATTGATCCGGGGTTTCAGCTAGCCAGAGGCGGTCAAGATATCTGGCTGTGGCCACTAAAGCAGCTTTGGTTTCCAGGTTGGCCACGGGGAGGTCATGGTGCCGGGCTGCCTCCAACATGAGGATTCTGGTAAGGATATAATAGAGATAGGTTGACAAGAGTTCCTGATCGATAAATTGGACGCTTTTACCGCGAAATTCCTCGGCCCGTAAGTGCTCTTTGATAGTTTTGAAAAATTCTTCTTCAGACCAGCGGTAATGGTAGAGGTTTCTCAGAGCCCGGCGGG
>Ga0194111_10003800_pt1 | contig 17757 bp, 12 predicted proteins | sample TA2KigC300mmetaG_FD_146194 | JGI IMG/M metagenome (GOLD analysis project Ga0194111, IMG submission 146194) | Freshwater microbial communities from Lake Tanganyika, Tanzania - TA2015033 Kigoma Deep Cast 300m | ecosystem: Environmental > Aquatic > Freshwater > Lake | place: Tanzania: Lake... | reverse complement strand
CGAGGCCGCCGACGGCCTGGAACTGCTGGAACTCCTGAAACAGACCCAGCCGGAAATCATCCTCCTGGACATCTCCATGCCCAATCTGCGGGGTCTGGAAGCCACCCGGGAGATCAAAAAGCTCTATCCCAAGGTGAGGATCATCCTTCTGACCATGCACCGCACCAAAGAGTTTTTACAGCAGGGTCTGGAGGCCGGGGCGGAGGGCTTTCTGCTCAAGGAGGATGCGGATTTCGAACTCATGCGGGCTATCCAGACGGTGCGCCAGGGCAAGAAGTTCATTTCCCCCCTCCTCTCCGACGAACTGGCGGAGCTGGCCCTGCACGACCGGCCCGCCGACCCCCTGACCCACCGGGAAAAGACCATCGTCAAACTCCTGGCCGAAGGGAAGTCCCCCAAAGAAATCGCCGACCTCCTGTACATCAGCATCTTCACGGTGCGCCGCCACCGGGACAACATCATGCGCAAGCTGAAGCTGAAGAAACTGGCGGATCTGGTCCGCTACGCCATCGGTGCGGGCATTACTACCGACGCCCTGTGAAGCCCCTGCAGCAGATGTAGTCAATTTTCACCAAAGCACTTGGTCCATTCTGCGCCTGTCAAATTGGTCAGTCCTGCCGATTCACCTTCCCCTTCCCCGGTTGCATAGTACTTCTAACATCGACAGACGAGTCGGATTGTCCCGAAACGTTCAATCTGTCCGACCTCCATCCGTCAGCCTGGAACCCGAGACCTCCCCTGAAGCTGCTCAGGCCTGGAGAGACACGAGGAGACGCCATGAGACGGGAAGATGTTCTCATCATCAACGACGGCACCCCCTTGCTCCTGACCATGGGGCGGATCCTGGAATCCGGGGGTTGCCGGACCTGCGTGGTCGACAGTCCCGAGGACGGCCTGTTTGAACTGGCCCGGAAATGCTTCCACCTGGTGATCGTCAAAATGGAGGGGAACGGGAGGGATTCTCTGACCGTGTTGGACATGGTGAAAGAGCTTGACCCGGAGGCGAAGCTCATCATCCTGGGGGAGGAAACGGCGCTGCCGCCGGAGGCGTACGAACTGGAGGTGGACGACTACATCCTCCTGCCTTGCCGTCCCGCAGAAATCCGGCGTCGCATCATGAATAACCTGCAGACCGCCAAACCCTCCTCCACGGCCTCGGCGGTCCAGGGGAAATTGAACGCCATCAACGGGCGGGCCCTGGTCCGATTGGGCCTCATGTTCCGTGACCTGAGGGGAGGGCTGGTCTCCCTCGTTTCGGCTTTGAAGCTCATGGAGCGGGAGGCCGGGGCAAAGGTCGGCCCCGACGGGGCGCACCTCCTGCAAGAGGCCCGCCGGAAAGCCGGCCGACTGGAGGGGCTTCTGGAGCAATACCTGAGGAACACGGTCTTCTGCGGGGATTATCCCGAGGCGCCCGGCCCCTGCGACCTGTGGGAAGATCTGGTGGGACCGCAACTGCGGGAACTGCACGTCCTCCCGCCCATACATTGAGGCGGGGGAACCGCATTCGAACGCCACGGCGCACCCCCGTTTGCCGGGGCGGCGGCCGGCCTGCAACAGGAGGGAGTATGACTCAGCCCCTGGTGGTCAGGGTGCCGGGAGGTTATAAGGTCGACGGCCTGGAACTGTGCGCCGCCGATTGCGACTGCGGCGGACGTCCCGGCCCGGGCGGCGGACAATGTTGCTGCACCTTTTCACGGGTGAAAAAGGAGGGGGGCCTCATCTCTTACTTCGGCAAAAAGACGACCCCCGAGACCACGGACAATTTTGAGTGGGGCTATCAGGTGAGGAAAGCAGGAACGGAATTGGAGGTGGAGGTGAAGATGCTGGACACCCGCAGTCCCACGGCCTTCAGGTTCGGCGGCGTGGCCCCTCCTCCCCTGTCCGCCTGGCAGGAGCGGGGCTGGCAAGTCTTTAACCAATTTGAGCGACCCATCATCGGGACGGGCGAACCCTTGCCGGATTGGATCACTGCTGCCGGGCGCAATGCCCTCGGCACAGCTCTGAAACCCATATGAACCCAGGTTGACAAAAATCATGGAACCGGCGCCACCAATTTGCCGCCGACAAGTTGACGGACCCCGGGAGAAACGGCGTCCCGAGCCGGCGACCTTGCTGCCATCGTTACTGTCCAGACATTGAAGAAAGGAAAACGGTGAAATGAAACGACGGGACTTCATCAAGATCACGGCCGGCGGCCTGGCCGCCCTGGCTTTGGGCTCCGGTCTGGCGCCGATCCTCCGGCGCACCGAGGCGCACGCCGCCCTGGGCGATGCCGCCAACTTTGTGCTGGACATCACGGAAGTGGAGCACGAGATGGTGGACGGCAAGCTGCTGTACAGCTGGGCCTACGCGGTGCGGGAAAACGGGAGCCAGGCGCCCAGCCTGCCCGGGCCCACCCTGTTCGTGCGGCAGGGCCAGAGCGTCAACGTCACCTTGACCAACACCTTGTCGGCCCGGCCGGCCGGGGAAGCCCACGGCTTCGCCATCTTTCACCGGGGCAATACCATCGTGCGAAGCGCCGCTTTGGCTCCCGACCAGAGCGATACCTTCACCATTCCCGGCACCCTGGCGCCCGGCACCTATGTTTACGAAGACTGGGTCAACGCCCCGGTGGGCCGGGTCCTGGGTCTGCACGGCGTCCTGGTGGTGATGCCCGCGGCGGTCTATCAGCTCTATCCCGACACCGCCCCCCCGGCCCACGGTTTCACCCCGTACGGTGTCCTGCCAGCCACCCATGCGGTGGGGGCCTTGTTCGGCGACCTGGGCGGCGACCACTTCCCCGGCGAGCCCTGGCTGCCCAGCCGCCAGGTCATCTGGATCTTTAATGAGCATGACCCGATGTACAACATGATGGCCATGGACAGCCTCATCGACCCCGGTGATTTCCAGCGGAACTTTGCGCCCCAGTACTTCACCATCAACGGCCGCTCCGGCTACTTCGCCGCCATGGGCCACACCCACGGCACCACCCACGTGCACGTGGATTTCAACAAGCCCTTCTCGTATCTCCTGTCCCATGAACTGGAAATTGCCCTGATGGCCAAGGTCGGCCAGCCCCTGCTCATCCGCAACGTCGCCGTCGGCCTTGATACCCATTCGCCCCACACGCACGCCAACCACAGCTATATCATCGCCGTAGACGGCCAGCCCCAGGGGCTGAACCTGGACGCCAACGGCTTCGCGGTGGGAGGCAATCCAGGCAACCTGGGGGTCTGGTGGGTGGACACCTGGACCATGCTGCCCGGGGACCGCAAGGACCTGATCATCCCCATGATGCTGCCCCCGGACATCCCGGCCGCCCACAACCTGCCCGCCGATTTGACGGCAGCGGAACTCGCGGTCTACGACAATTGGGCCAAAATCAAGAAGGGGGCCTGGCATTCGACCCTGAATCCTGAAGGCACCCAGGAGTTGATGGCCCTGGAGCCTGGCGAACCGCCCCAGATCCTGAATGTGGCCCATCAGTTCGGCGACCCCGCCTTCCCGATCAATGATCCCCAAAGGTACATTGACCCCGTCACCGGGAAAGGGAAATTCACCGCCCTGGGCTACCCCATGCACTCCCACCAGGAGGTTTCCCAGTGCGCCGCGGGGGGCAATTACCCCATGGGCCAGATCGCGCACATCGAGTTCATCGGCTATGTGGGTGACGATCACGACCACTAAGACTTGATTATTCAGAGGAGACAAAACCATGCCCATTATATCCCGCGATCCCACCCAACTGGCGAACCCGGCGCTTCACCCTGATTTTCAGGCGAATATCAACGTTTTCATCGAGCCGCCCAAGTGGGCGGGCATCCTCACCCCGGATTACATCCCTCCCAACAGCGCCCTGCTCCCGGACGGCGTCACCCCCAGGTTCGCTTCTGCCTCGCGCCGGGTGTCAAAAAAGAGGCGGGTGATGGACACCAGCGACCCTACGAACGAATCAAAAAAGGTGCCATTCTGGGGCTTTCACGAAAAGGGGGGAGGAGAGACGGGGGAAGAGGAGAACGATTATCACTTCCCCTCGCAGCCCATCCGCATCGTCGAGGGCCAGATTTTTCACGGCAAACTGCACAACACCAGCATCGGCGGCCAGCACACCATCCACTGGCACGGCCTGGAGCCCACGGGCCACAACGACGGCGTGGGCAAGCTTTCCATGGAGGTGGGCAGCAAGGGCTACGAATACCAGTGGGTGGCCTCCGCCGCGGGGACCTATTTCTACCACTGCCACCGTAACACCCCGCTCCACTTTGAGATGGGCATGTACGGCATGCTCCTCATCGACCCCCAGAACCCCAGGCGGGTGGCGGGGGCGCCCCGGCTGAACCCCTCGCGTCTGCGCGACGAACCGCTGGCCCCCTACGCCTTCGGCGGCCCGGGCTACGTGCGCCGGGGCAATGACATCGTCCGCTACGACGTGGAGGCCATCTGGGTTTCCGACGACGTGGACCCGGTGTGGCACGAGTTCTCCCACAACCACGGCTTTGCCGACACCGGCCCCGCCGGCATCCCGGACGCCAACGGCAATGATCTGGGGGTGAAATTCGAAGACGTGGCCATGCATCATCCGGAAAGAAGTCTGCACCTTTTCCGGCCTCAGTACTTCGTCATCTCCGGGGTGCCGCACCCCTGGACCAGGCTGGATGTGCTGCCCGTGGCCCTGGACCCGGAACTGGCCTTCCTGTCCCCCATCCCGGCCCGGGTGCAGTTCGACCAGACCCTCCTGGTGCGCCTGCTCTGCGCCAGCTACGGCGTCTGCCGCTACACTTTTGAAGGGCTGGACGTGGAAGTCATCGCCATGGACGGCCGGGTGTTGGGCCAGACGCCCCACACCAGGTATTCGGCTCCCTTCAAGATCGCCGCAGGGGTCCCCTTCGAGCTCACCGCGGCCCGGCGCTTTGATCTGCTCATCCGGCCCACCAGCTCCGAGGTGGGCGCCCACCGGGTGCTGGTGGAGTTCAAGGATCGTATCACCAAGGTGAACTGGGGTATTGCCGAGACCTTCATCCACGTGGTGGGTCGGGGTCAGGGCGGCGGCCAGGGCCAGGGCGTCGGCGGCGGACGGGCCAACAACCCGAACCGTTAGATCGGGGGGCGACTCTGCCGACCGAGGCATTGGCTGAGAAAACCATGTGGAAAAGGGGAGAGGAGGGGGCCGTCCCCCATCCCCTCAACCGGACAAAGGAGTCACCAGCATGAACACAGTACGGTCTACCCCGCTCGGTTTGCCGTCCGGCCGCTTCCGGTCCGGCGCGGCAATGGCGCTGTCCCTGGCCCTGATCCTGTCCGGTGTGCCGGCAGCCGCCTGGGGTCAGATCATCGGCGACGAACCCCCTCCGTCCCTGAAAAACCTGACCCCACCCAAACCCACCAACCTGGCCGCCTATGTCAAGGATGAAGCAGCGGCCATTGCTCTGGGCAAGGCCCTGTTCTGGGATATGCAGGTGGGGAGCGATGGCGTCATGGCCTGCGCCTCCTGCCACTTCCAGGCGGGGGCCGACCCCCGGTCCAAGAACCAGCTCAACCCCGGAATGCTGGCCGGAGACACCGTCTTCGGCAACAACACCCTCAAGGGCGTCTCCGGCTTCAGCCAGTTCAAGCCCAACTACCAGATGCAGAGCACCGACTTTCCCTTCCACCGGCGACAGAACCCGGAGAGACAGGCCTCGAAGATCAACCGGGACACCAATGACGTGATGTCCTCCCAGGGGGTGGTGTTGAAAGAGTTCTCCACCGTCACCCCGGGGAACGCCCTGGATACGGGGACCGACCTGGCTGATCCGGTATTCAAGGTGACCGTCGGCAAAGGCAAGACGGCCCGAACCGTCAACGTGCGCCGGGTGGAGCCGGTGAACGCCCCCACCATCGTCAACGCCGTGTTTAACTTTGCCAATTTCTTCAATGGCCGGGGCAACCATTTCTTTAACGGCGCCAATCACTTCGGCCCGGCGGACAACAACGCCGGCGTCTGGGTGGATGAGGGCGGCAGCCTGGTCTTCAAGAAGCTCACCGGAGAGCCGACAGAACTGCCGCTGCTCGATTTCGCCAGCCTCGCCTCCCAGGCCACCGCGCCGCCGGTGAGCGACCTGGAAATGTCCTGGAGAGGGCGCACCTGGGCGGACATCGGCCGGAAGATGCTGAGCCTCCGGCCGCTGGCCAAGCAGCAGGTGGATCCCCAGGATAGCGTCCTGGCGGCGTATCGAAGCGCCGGCGGCCCGGGACTGACCAAAACCTACGACGAGCTGATTCGATCGGCTTTCCACGAGAAGTTTTGGAGCGGCGGAGCGGTGACCGCCGCCCAGACCAACCGGGTGGTCTCCACCGCCACCGGCATCGCCACCGTCCAGGAAAAAGGCAAACCTGCCAGACAGGTCATCCGGCTGGACCGGACCAAGGCGCCCCTGAAGGTCGCCGATCAGGAGGACCCCCGGACCTTCCGCCTCAACAGCGGTGAGGGGCAGGTGGTGGAGATTGCCGCCGGGCAAGCCCTGGCGGCCGACCAATTCACCCAGATGGAAGCCAACTTCGTGTTGTTCTTCGCCCTGGCGGTCCAGCTCTACCAGGCTACCCTGGTCTCCGACGACGCTCCCTTCGACCGCTTCCAGGAAGGCGACCTCACGGCCCTGAGCGACTCGGCCCAGCGGGGCATGGGGATCTTTTTCAACCAAGGCCGCTGCAACCAGTGCCACGGGGGGTCGCTCTTCACCAATCAGGCGGTGGATGTGGTCCTGGCCCCGGGCGAGGGCCTGGTGGAACGCATGGCCATGGCCCGGGGGGAAGCCTTCTATGACACCGGCTTCTACAACATCGCGTTGCGACCCACCGCCGAGAATATCGGCCGGGGCGGGACCTTGCCGGCTCTGCTGCCCAACCCGGCAGACAACGGCAACCCCTACCCCCTGTCCTTCTCCCGCTTGGGTCTCCTCAAGCAGGCCCTGCGGCTGCCGGCGTGGTACGACCCCTTTGTGGCGCCTCTGCCCGGCAATCCCGGCAGCCTCACCCGGGTGGCCGTGGACGGGGCCCAGAAAACCCCGACCCTCCGAAACGTGGAACTCACCGGACCGTACTTTTCCAACGGCGGCATCCTGACGCTGATGCAGACGGTGGACTTCTACATCCGGGGCGGGAACTTCCCCGCGGCCAACATCGACAACCTGGCCCCCTTCATTGCCGAAATCCCCTTTCTCCAGGGCAATGAGCTGGCCCAGCAGGACCTGGTGGCCTTCCTGCTGGCCCTCACCGACGACCGGGTGAGATACGAGCGGGCGCCCTTCGATCACCCGCAATTGATCGTGCCCAACGGGCATAACGCCGACGGCGGCGACATCCTGCTGAACATCCCGGCGGTGGGGGCCGACGGCCGGGCCGCTAATAACCCCTTACGCCCCTTCCTGGCCGGCAGCCAGGACAGTTTCACCTTTCACAACACGCCTTAGGCCCGGGTTGACATCAGCCCTGACACCCGGGCCCGGAGTGGCATGGTCAACGCTTTCAGTAACGTCAACGAAAACCCGGCTGCGCCAAGCCGGTGGAAGAGGAGAAACCTTATGAGAAAAACCATGTTGTGTCTCGGGTTGACGCTGGTGCTGGCGCTGGCCTTCGCCTCGGCAGCCTGGGCCCAGGCGGCGGCGATCCGGCCCCTGACGGAGCCCATTGGCACATTGGGGCCGATCAACACTTATGTTCCTGGTTCCAATGGCACCCCGGCAACTGGCAACGGCTTCCCGCTCTGGGTGGGTGACCGGAACGGCGTCAAAGTGGACCTGCAAAAGCAGTTCCTCGGTGACGGCGTCACCCCGCCCACCATGATTTTCGATCCCCCCATTGCCAATAACCAATTTTCCCAGGATATCGGCTTCGGGGCCGAAGCCTTCCCGTATCTGGCCACCTCCAGGATCGACCTCGGCGGCGGCAACCGGGCCGAACTGACCCTGGGCGTGGAAGCGGCCTTCGGGGCCGAAGCCCCCCTGAACGGCGACCAGTTCCTCTTCGTCCGGGTCCGGATCCGCATTGACACCACGGTGGCGGGAGACTATACCGTCATCACCCCCTGGGGGACGTATTCTTTCCCCAACACGCCGGCGGGCCGCCGGGCCATCAACTTCACCTATGACTTCGGCGGCTTCGGTCCCGTCTGCCCGGACGAACCGTCGTGCTTTGCGCTCGGCGTTTCCGAGTCCCCGGGCTTTGAGCGCATCCTGGTCGCGCCCACGGAGTGGAGCTTCCTGGTCCAGCAAAATCCGCCGCCCCCGGCTGGCTGGATCGGCGACGGCGTCAATGTAGCCACAGTCAGTGCCGGTCCTACCGGAATCGACTATTTCAGAATTGTGGGACCGGGGGAGACGGTACAGACCAACCTGTTCACCGTCTCCGGGCATATCTATCAAGGAGGGACCCCATGAGAAAACCGGCTTTGTGCTTCGTGTTGGCCCTGACGCTCGCCCTGGCCCTGGCTCCGGCGGCCTTCGGCCAGCTGCAGCCGGGGGACTATATAGTGGAACTGGGGCCCATCTGTCCGGCCACCGAGAACCCTGACGGCACCTTTTCCGGCGGCCACGGCTTCCCCCTCTATGTGGGGGACGGCGCCTATAAACTGGAACTGGGCGTGTTGCCCGACCCCGTGATCCCCAATAACCCTTTGTCGGTGCACACCGGCTTCGGCGCGGAAGCTTTCTACTATATCTGTGAAGCCGAGATGAATTTTCGCGTCGGCGATACCCGCATCCGGCCCCGCCTGACTTTGGCGGTGGAGGCGGCCTACGGGGCCGAAGACCCTCTCAACGGCGACCAGTTCCTCTTTGTCCGCACCCGCTTCCGCATGGACACCCCGGCGGTGGGCCAATACACCGTGCGGCATCCCTGGGGGACGGAAGTCTTCCAGGTGGTGGACACCGAAGCGGAACTTGTCGGCGACAACTATTATCTGCTGGCTGACGGCATCAATTTCACCTATGACTGGGGCGGCTTCGCTCCGCTGTGTCCTGACCTGACGCCCTGTGTTTTCGGCAGCCAGGCGCCGGGTTTCGAGCGCATCATGCTCTCCCCCAAGCAGGGGCCCTTCCTGGTCCAGACCGGTTTCCCGGGAAATACCGGCTTGCTGGGCGACGGCAACCCGGCCACCATTACCGGCAGCCCGGTGAACCAGAACTATTTCCGGGTCGAAGGCCCCACTGACGCCAACCTGAACGGCGCCGGCGGGAATATCATCGAGACCACCCTGTTTACCGTGAACGGCCGCATCTGGACCGGGGGCGATTGTCCCAACATTGTCACCCCGCCGCCCCCGCCGCCGCCCCCGCCGGGGGAAGACACCGTGACCGTGGACCGGGCCCGCTATAACCCGAGAAACGGCAAACTGGAGATCCGGGCCACTTCGGCGCTCGGTTTATTACCCATGACAGCCGAATGGTTCAACAGCGCCGGCGTCTCTTTGGGCAGCGGCGATCTTTCTCCGAAAGGCAGGCAAACGTTTGATGTTCCCTTTGTCAATATCGCCACTATGCCCGCCACGGTGGTGGTGAGGACTCAAACCGGCGTTTCCGAGCCCTTCCCGGTGACCGTCAACCCGGCGCCGCGGTAAGGCGCGGGTCTTCCGCCTCCCCTAATGAACAGGCGCGTGGCGCCGACAGAACGCCACGCGCCTCTCTTTCTTCCCAGGTCCGCGGGCTGCCGGCCTCTACCAGGCGGACTTAGCCGACCCGAGAGCAGGAGTTCCATAAGGTGCGCCCCGCGCACCAGATGGGGGCGCCGCTAGGCTGCTGCATGTCCTGCCAGACGCCGCTGCCGTCAAGGGAGAACTGCACCCGGGTCACCGGATGGGGGTCGAAGACCAGGGCCCGGATGGGGTTGGCGGCGCCGGCAGGCGCCTTGTAGGCGTGCGGGTTGGGACTGATGCCCAGGGACCGGGGCAGCCAAGACTGCCGCATAATTTTATTTGACTCTACCAGAAAAAATGTATAGACTCCTTTGACTCAAGAGACTCGGCAATCTCTTCAGTAGATGTCCCTAACCGTCCCTGAGAAACTGAGTGGAGCAGGGCCGCCCAGGTTTTTTCCCGGTCCCGGAAGCTCAGGCAAATGGATCCCCTCGCCCCGCTGGTTCATGAAAAGCGCATCATGCCGGCGGGCAACTGCCACGATTCTCCTTCAGACATTTTTCCCCAATCACTATGGAGGAACGCTATGTTCGGTTTCCTCGGTCACGCCTCTGGTTCAGGCCGGTGTTCAGGCCTGGCCCTCCTGGTGATCCTTGCGGCTGCAGCCTGTGGGCTGGTCCTGCCCCAGCCGTCCCTGGCCGCGCCCGGCGCCTGGACTCCCACCGGCTCTCTGGGCGCCGCCCGCTATGGGCATACCGCCACGACACTGGCCAACGGCAAGGTGCTGGTGGCCGGCGGCTGGGACGGGAACAACTTCCTGGCCAGCGCGGAGCTCTATGACCCGGCTGCCGGGACCTGGACCCCCACGGGTTCCATGGCGGGGGCCCGGGAATGGCACACGGCCACCCTGCTGGCCGACGGCAAGGTTTTGGTGGCGGGGGGATTTGTGGACGGGCTCCCCGATAACCGGGCGGAGCTCTATGATCCGGACACGGGGACCTGGGACGCCACCGGCGCCATGCTCACCCCGCACCTGTTCCATACGGCCACGAAGCTGGCCGACGGCAAAGTCCTGGTGGCGGGGGGGGATGACGGCTTAGGCGAATTTGCCGGCGCGGAGTTCTATGATCCGGGGACCGGCGCCTGGAGCGCGGCGGGCCCGCTCACCACCCCGCGCCTGGATCATACGGCTACGCTGCTGGCGAACGGCAAGGTGCTGGTGACCGGCGGCTGGCACGCTTTGGGGTATTTTGCCGGCGCGGAGCTCTATGACCCGGGCGCCGGCAGTTGGACCGCCACGGGTTCCATGGCCGGCCCCCGCAGGTGGCATACGGCCACGCGGCTGAACGACGGCAAGGTGCTGGCCGTGGGAGGTTTTAGCGGCTCCAGCCATCTGGCCGGCGCCGAGCTCTATGACCCCGCCGCGGGGACCTGGAGCGGCACGGGCTCTCTGTCGGCTCCCCGGGGGTTTCACACGGCGACGCTGCTGGTGAACGGCAGGGTGTTGGTGGCGGGTGGGGCGAACAGTTTGGAGTATCTGGCCGGGACCGAGTTTTATGATCCGGCGGCCAGGACCTGGAAAGCCACCGGCTCTCTGGGCGCGGTCCGGGCTTACCATACGGCCGTGACCCTGAAAAACAACAAGGTGCTGGTGGCGGGCGGCGCATTCAATATTACTTCCCTGGCCGGCGCGGAGCTTTACCAGCCGATAATCAACCCCGCCCCCTGGCTCTTGGCGCTGTTGGGCGGCGATGCATGATGCCCCTCAATCCCGGCCCTCCCCCTTGGAGGAGAAGGAAGACAATGAATCAATTGCATGGCTTTCATGAAAATCATTTCCATATCTCTCGATACTCACCTCATTATTTCGCACCCTCTGCTTGTCGATTTTGAGGATTCCCATGCTGCTTTGTCTCCATCACACCCAACATTACACCGGAACCTTTGAGAGAAAGGAAGATGGGTATGCGCACCATGGTTAAGAAGAGAACCCTGCGGATGATCCTGGTCCCGCTCCTGAGCTGGGCTCTGGCGGTCTTGCCGGCCGTTCGCTCTGTACAAGCCCAGCCCGTGATCGTCACCCCCGCCGATGCCCGGGCCCTGGGTCTGGAATCCTTGCGCCTGGCAGTCATCGCCGACGGGGGAGTGCCTTTGCCGGCCAACCTGAACACCTTTCTCAAGGACACCCCTGAAGCCCGACAAGCGGCCCTGCAACTGGGGAAAGCCCTGTTCTGGGATATGCAGTTGGGCAGTGACGGCATCCAGTCTTGCGCCTCCTGCCATTTCCAGGCGGGCGCGGACAACCGGACCAAAAACCAGTTGCACCCCGCCAGTGAACTGAAGGTGTTGAATCAGCGGTTGGACCAGACCAGGGGCTACCACTCTGCCCCGGCCGATCCGGACACGAAGTTCGAGGTGGCCGTGCCCGCCCCCAACTACACGCTGAATGCGGGTGACTTCCCCTTCGTCAATTTGCCCAATCAACTCAACATCGTGGGCGACAGCGTCAAACCGAAGACTCCTGAGAACAGCAACGATATCTCCTCCTCCCAGGGCGTGTTCCTGACCACCCACGTCAGCGTCACTCCCGGCAGCGCCGAGGACGTGGGCATTCCCGTGGCCGATCCCATTTGGAGCGTACGCGGCGTCAACGTGCGCCGGGTGGAGCCCCGCAATACCCCCACCACCATCAATGCGGTCTTCTTCTTTGCCAATTTCTGGGACGGCCGGGCCAACAATATGTTCAACGGGGTCAACCCCTTCGGCAAACAGGACCCGGGCGCGGTGATCTTCCAACGGATCAACGGGGGCCTCCAGGCGGTGGCCGTCAATATCAGCAACGCCAGCCTGGCCTCCCAGGCGGTGGGACCGCCGCTCAGCCCCTTTGAGATGTCCTTCGGGGGCCGCACCTGGCCGGAGGTGGGCCGCAAGATGTTGTCCCTGGCGCCTATGGCCAAACAGCAGGTGGCCCCCACCGACAGCATCCTGGGTCCGCTGGCCAACCCCGGCGGCAAAGGGTTGAGGCCCGAAGTGACGTATCGTGGTCTCATCCAGGCGGCTTTCCGCAACGAGTTCTGGGATGTGGAGGCCCAGGCGGTCAGCTTCCCGGAAATGACCATCAAGAAAGGCCGGGGGGATATCTTCGCCCTTAAGCAGGGCAAGCCCAGGATCGTCAGGGCCAAGAAAAAACCCCGGTTGCCCCGGGGTGGGAATGATGCCGTGCTGCCCGGTGATTTTACCCAGATGGAAGCCAACTTCTCCTTCTTCTTCGGCATGGCCGTTATGCTCTACGAAGCCACCCTGGTGTCGGACCAGAGCCCCTTTGATGTGTGGATGGAGGGAGACGGCACCCCCGTGCCGGGCTTTGGGGCCCAGGAACTGTTGGGCCTCAACGTCTTCGTGGACAAGGGCAAGTGCATCAACTGCCACAGTGGCCCCGAATTCACCAACGCCACGGTGCGCAACGCCCAGGGGGGCCAAAACGTCATCGAACCCATGCCCATGGGGGATGGTAATCCGGCGCTCTATGACAATGGCTTTTATAACATCGCCGTCACCCCCACCACGGACGACCTGGGGCGGGGGGGCAAAGACCCCTTCGGCAACCCCCTGGCCTTTTCCCGACAGTTCGCCTTTCAGAACCTGGGCATCATGAGCTTCGCCTTTCCCATCATCGGCGCGCTGCAGGTGCCGGGGAACCTGACCCTGGTGGGCGGCCCGGGGGGCCAGTTTGTGGACCCGGACACCGGCATCGTGGTGGGGCAGGACCTGAACGCCAACGGCCTGCTCGACCCCGGCGAACTGACCCTGACCCGGGTGGCGGTGGACGGCGCCTTCAAGACGCCCACCTTGCGCAACGTGGATCTCACCGGCCCCTATATGCACAACGGTAGCCTGGCCACTCTCAAACAGGTGGTGCGCTTCTACGACCGGGGCGGGAACTTCTGCCAATTTAACCTGCCGGATCTCGATCCCGATATCGTTCAGCTTAACTTCACCGAAGCGGAGGAAAACGCCCTGGTGGCCTTCATGGTGTCTTTGACGGACAACCGGGTGAAGATCCAGGCCGCGCCCTTCGACCGTCCCGAACTCATCATTCCCAACGGTCACCGCATCAGCCAGTATGGGGTGGTGGCCGATCCCATGAAGCCGCTCCAGGCCTTGGATAACTTCCTTACCCAGGCGGCCACGGGCAGCGTCGGCAACGCCGCCGCACCCCTGGTTCCCTTTTTGAACCTGGACCCCCAGGCCGACCCCAACCCGGAGCCGGTTCCCAGTCCGTGTTTCCCCTGACCTTGGCAATGGGAAAAATGGCCGGTCGGAACTGATGAAGCATAAGGGAGGCTATTTCCTGGACGGTTGTTCATGAGCCTGCGGCTCACCCGCAAAGCATAAAAAGATTTCCCCCTCACCCCGGCCCTCTCCCCCGCCGGGGGAGAGGGGGATAAGGACCTTTTCCTGACAGGAAGGTTTTCCCTCTGGTTGCGGCCTGAGGCCGCGAGCTGCCACCAGGCCCCTCCTTTGTTCCCAGGCCCCGGCTCCACGAAGTCTAGGCCGGACAACACCGGGACCCTGGGGATTATCCGGGCCTGGCGCAATCGAGTCCCGAGCGTCTGGTCGGGCAGCCCGTCAACCTGCGCCGGCAAAGGGATGGAGGCGGCATGGACAGGCCGCTGTTTTCCACAAGTCCCAAGGTTTATGCCGATTTAGGAGAAGTCGCGCCCGGGCCTTGGGCGCACGTGTAACACATGAAAAGCTCCTCCCCTCCTCCCCCCGGGAAAATCGGCGCCCGCCCCCTGGCCGCCCCTCCCCATTGCCTTGACAAAGCCCGCCCCTCCGGGGTAGCTTAACCCCATCATGAGCCGGGCCGCGGTTGCCCGGCCCTGCCAGAGTGTTAAAAAGGCCTCTCGGGGAGGAAAGGCGTCGGAGACCCCTGCCACCTTCCCAGACTACGAAAGGGGATCGGGCTTTGCCCAAGGGGGATAACCGGGCCGGCTCATTCCGCTTCTCTGAGGGGGCGGGAGGTTATCAACCACCTGCCGCAACCGGCCGATCGGATTCTTTTAACTCTTCACCCTCTCCTCCCGAGGAGAGGACCGGGGGGAGGGAGCTCGCCGCCTTTCCCCTTCATCGCCTGCTCAGGGGGAAAATCCATGCGCGCCGTTAACGCCGCGTTGATCCTGATTCTCTGTCTGTTCCCGGCGCCCGAGGCCTGGGCCGAACGGGGCGACCACCCGTTGGCGTTCATCGATCTGCAGCAGCAGCTCATCCGCCAGGGTCTGGACCGGAATTACGTCCGACGCATCTTTGCCGACCCCCGGTGCCGATTCATGCCTGACATCGTCAAACGCAACGCCACCATCAGGAAGGAAAAGATCGCCGATTACAGCCACTTCCTCACGCCGCAGACGGTGGCCCGGGGCCGCCGCTACCTCCAGGAGCACCACCAGACCCTCACCCGCGCCAAGGCGCGCTTCGGGGTGGCCCCGGAGGTCATCGTCGCCATCCTCACCGTGGAGACCAACCTGGGCAACGTCACCGGCAAATATCCCGTGGTCAACGTCTTCGCCTCCATGGGGGTCATGGACACTCCCGAAGCCCTGGCCCGGGCCGGTCTGGGCAAGGAATACCTGGGCAGGGTCAAGAAACGGGCCTCCTGGGCCCGGCGGGAGCTGTTCACCTTCCTGGCATACTGCCGCTCCCACCGCCTGGACCCCTTCCAGTACTCCGGCTCCTGGGCCGGAGCCCTGGGCTACGCCCAGTTCATTCCCTCCAGCCTGGCCAGTTGCGGCGTGGACGGCAGCGGCGACGGCAAGGTGGACCTCTTCACCCACCCGGACGCCATCTTCTCCATCGCCAATTATCTGAGGCGGAGCGGCTTCAAGCTGGGCAACCAGGCCAGCTACGCCAAGGCCGTGTTCGCCTACAATCACTCCCAGGCCTATGTGGAAGCCGTGCTGACCCTGGCCAACTGGTACTGACATCTCTGGCGTTAAGTCCGGCATTATCCGTAAGCAGTCGCGCCCGGGGCAATGCCAATGGCCCGCCCGTAAGACATGAAAAGGTTTTGTGGGGGGAGGACCGGGGGAACACGGTTTCCCCGCCCTCCCCCCACAACCCCCTCCCAACCCCCTTTATTGGGGGCGATAAGGGATGGGGGGGTGTGGGGGAGGGTGATGGCTCCAAAGCTAAGGAAAAAGTGGTAATCACCGCCGACACCCCTTTCGGGGATGGGAGCACCACCGATCTCATCAAGGCGGACATTCTCTGACGGAGGAAAGGTGGGAGAAATCGGCGTTGCTACTCGTCGTCCGTTTCGGAGGAGCGGGTGAGCCCAGCTTTTTGGGGATGGATTGCCAAAACCGTCCCCTGGTAAATCCGCAGAAGCGATAACAGAAAAGAAAGAAGCAGAGGCCCCAGAATAAATCCCACCATGCCGAAATAGGTGACGCCTCCCAAGATGCTCAGGAAGATCAGAACGGTGGAGGTGGACTGCCCCCTCTTGATCAGGATCGGCCGGAGGATGTTGTCCACCGAGCTGACGATCAGGGAGCCGTAAACCAGGAGCCCGACCGCCATCCCCACGTCTCCACGGAAATAAAGATAAATTACTGCCGGAGCCCACACGATAAAGGGGCCCACCACCGGCAGGACTGAAGCGACCATCATCATGGCGCCCCAGAAAACCGGCTCAGGCACCTTAAACAGGAAAAAACCCACGCCACCCAGGGTTCCCTGAATCAAGGCCACGATCAACGTCCCCCAGAGCGTGGCTTTGATGGTTCTTTCCGTAACCGATAGAATCTCCTGGTTATGCTTCTCGTCCAAAGGGGAAAGCCTGGTTATTGCTTCAATAAAAGCGTCACCTTCAAGAAACATGAAAAAGGCGATGAACAAAATTAACAACAAATTAATAAAATACGATGTGAAGCCCCTGACCACGGCAATAGCATTGGCATAAATGAACTCACTGATACTGGTTAAAATAGTCTGGAGCAACTCTTCCAAATTGGCCTGTTCCGGCAACGGCACGCCGATTTGCTCCACATAGCTTCTTAAGATATCCCATTTGCCGCTTATCTGTTGCCATACCTGTTCGCTTTTCAATCCACTGCTCACCACGCTGTAAAGCTCCAGGGCCTGTCTGGCAATAATATTTACCAGGGCAAAAAGAGGTAGCGTGATAAGGAAGCCCAGTATCAGACACGTAAGCAAGGCGGCCAGGGCCCGACGTCCGAAAAACAGCCGCGCCAGTCCCCGATAAAGGGGCTTGCTGGCAAGGAAAATTACAAAAGCCAGGAATATCTGGACCAGATAGGGCTTAATAATTACATAAGCAAAATAGAGCGTCAGCAGAGTAATGCCGGCAAAGAAAAGTTTGGCGTAGGCGCTGGGAAAAGCCGTCGGCTTTCCCAACCCTGGGGGCCGGCGCACCGCTCCCCGTCGCCGCCTCGCAAGGGCCGCTTCAGCTTTGGGCCAGAAAAATCTTGGGAACCGGCGTCTTTTCACCACGTATCTCTCTCGGCTTGATGAGATCAGGACGGTATGGCCGGCAGTCCTCCTTAAACCGCAAGGGGAAGGCCGCCCATCGCCTGCCGCAGATTCATTATACCCTGAAAATGAAAGCCGCAGCGGAACCAAGGTTGACCGTTTCCTGCAGGCCCTTTTTTCCTATGAAGAAAACAGCTTTCACCTTTCAGGAAAAAGAATCGCCGGGCTTGCTCCGCCCCCCATCTCGTAAGCCTTAGGACAGGCTTTCGCTCATTTGAGACTGTGGCGAACAGGGTCTTAAGGTGAGGGCCGGGCCTTCCCCGGCCCCCAATAAAAGGGGTTGGGCGGGGGGTGTGGGGGGAGGGCGGGGAAACCGTGTTCCCCCGATCTTCCCCCCAAAAAATCTTTTCATGTGAGCCTCTTGCAAAAGTCATTTTTAGGCTGATTTTCTGAAAAAATTAAGCCTCATCGGCGCGCCTGTGCTAAAGTAATTTTGACAGTAAAACAATACTTGGGGGAGCCGATGAAGCTTGGCGAAAGAGTATCATGGATTCTGGGGACTTTGCAACGGTATCTCTTCCCCCGCCTGGAAGAATGTGGCGAGCGCCCCTTAACCGAGAAAGAACAGCAATTAGTCCTACTACGTGGAATTATTGATTAACCCTCAACAAATACTGACA
>Ga0194111_10003797_pt1 | contig 17765 bp, 18 predicted proteins | sample TA2KigC300mmetaG_FD_146194 | JGI IMG/M metagenome (GOLD analysis project Ga0194111, IMG submission 146194) | Freshwater microbial communities from Lake Tanganyika, Tanzania - TA2015033 Kigoma Deep Cast 300m | ecosystem: Environmental > Aquatic > Freshwater > Lake | place: Tanzania: Lake... | reverse complement strand
GCACCATGACCCCGACCACCACCACCGCTCCCTTGAGGGCGACGTTGGTGACGTTGTCCAGGAAGATCACCGGCCAGACGAAGGTGAGGTAGACGAAGACGCCGAGTCCCAGGATCAAGCCCCAGACGGCGGCCCGTATCGGATGACGCTTCAAGGTCGTCTGTGCCATGGTCAAGCCCTCCACGACAGCGCCGGCCGCGCGTTGAACAGGATCCCGCTGAAGCCGGCCAGGGCGAGCGCCGTGGCCAGCGCCCCGGGAGCGGTGAACAGTGGATACTGGTCGCCGACGAACTGGACCCAGCCCTCGCCGAAGCAGACGGTGTGCCCGGCGAAGACGGCCTCGACGTCATCGGCGGTGTAGGCGGGCAGCTCACGGTTGCCCCAGCCGTCCACGAAGACGCCCTGGGCCTTCACCTTCGCCTGGAACTGGAAGGGGAGCAGGTCGCCGAGTTCCATGATCCCGGCGTTGCGGTTCTTGTCCCGCGGGTTGGGATCCCCGCCGTCGTCGGCGCTGACCCCCATGATCACCATCTCCCAGCGGTGGTCGTGGAAGGCGTCACCGGTGAGGCCCGGGGCGGGCAGGGTGAAGCCGAAGTAGAGCACGGTGCCGCCCGAGTCCACCTTGAAGGGATTCCCCGCGGTGAACTTGCGCTCGCCGTACACGTCGATGGGGGGTCGGCCGTCCCCGAGGTCCACGGCGGCGTCGAGCGAGTCGCCGGCGGCGTCGTAGGAGATGGCCGCCCCGCCGCAGGGGCCCAGCAAATAGGCGCCCTCCGCCTCGAGGTCGAACCCGGTCCCCTCCGGGTCTACCCGGAGCAGGAACTCCTCGGCAGTCAGCGCGCCGATGGCGTCGTCCCAGATGCCGGCGATGCCCACGGGGATGTCACCCTCGGCGCCCTCTCGCGGGATGTCGGGGATGCCGTCACCGTTGCGATCGGCCCATTGCGCGACGGCATCTACGGTTATGAAGTCGGTGAGGTCGATCACCGGCGCCCGGTCCTGCTGAGCGAGGGCGGGCCCCGCCGTCATCAGCAGGATCATCCCGGCCGCCAGGATCACCCGTGCGGTTCGGCCCATGATCCTCCTATGCCTCGTCATCGAGCAGGCTACCGGATCGCTCTCCGGTACGCGCGGGTGCGGCGGCTTCAACCCGATCAGATCGGGTCGGCCAGGTCGTCTTCGACCACGAGGTCGAAGCGCTGTCCGCAGTCGGGGCAGACGAAAGCCACCACGTCGCCCGGCGAGAACCCCTCGTCCGGCGGAGGGGTGGTGAGCCGGCCGGCGGCGGCACCGCACTCGACGCAGGTGATGATTTCGGGGACCTCCATGCTCCACAGGGTAGAACCAGCGCCCGGCTGAGGCGGCCGGGACCCGGCCCCTACACTCCCGGCGTGCTCCCCGTTCTGGTGCTGCGCCACGATGCCGACGCCGGCCCCGGCTACCTGGCCGGCGCCCTGGCCGGCGCCGGCCTGGCGATGCAGGTGGTGGATCCCGCCGCCGCGGAGGCGCTGCCCGGCCCGTCCGGATGGTCGGCGGTGGTGTCGCTCGGCGGCCACATGGGAGCCTACGAGGAGGGGAGCCACCCGTGGCTCGTCGCTGAGAAGCAACTGCTGGCGGCCGCGGTCGAGGCGGGTCGGCCGGTGCTGGGCATCTGCCTGGGGTGCCAACTCCTCGCCGCCGCCCTGGGCGGACGGGCCTACCCCGGCACCGGCCGCGAGGTCGGCCTGGTACCGGTGCGGCTCACCCCGGAGGGGCGGGCCGACCCCGTGGCCCGGCACCTGGAGGGGCTCGCCGTTGTCTCCCACGCCGACACCTGGGACCCACCTCCGGGCGCCGCCCTGCTGGCGGTCAGCAAGCGCTACCCCCAGGCCTTCCGCCTCGGCCCGGCGCTCGGCCTGCAGCCTCACCCGGAAGTCGGCCCGGAGGCTTTTGCCCGCTGGACCCGGGCCAAGCCTCCCGGGGCCCTGGAGCGGGACGGCCTCGACCCGGAGGCCGTCATCGCCGCGGTGCGGGCAGATGCTGCGGAGCAGAGGGAGCGAGCGGACCGCCTCTTCGGGGCCTGGGTGGCGCAGGTGGCCTCCCGCTGAGCGGGGGCGGGTGACTCCCCTACTCCTGCTCGGGGAGGGTCGCCGGCAGGGTGCGCTCCACTTCGGCCAGGGCATCCACGTAGGTGTCCAGTTCGTGGCGCAGGCGGCGCACCTCGGTGGTGGACACCCCATACCTCCCCGGGGCAGTGGCCTCGAGAGCCAGGCCGCCCATCTTGACCGCCAGGGTCTCGATCCCGGCCACGGTGGCGGACAACTGCGAGACCGTCTCTTCCCGGCGGGCTCGGATCTGCTCTGTCTCCTCGAGTTGCTCCCGAAGCTCCTCGGCCAACGCCGAGCCCTTCGCCGCCGCCCGCAGCCGCCGGGCGAGCGCATCGGCGTCCACCGTCGCGAGAAAGCGATCGGCCCGCTGCGTCCACACCGCCGAGTCGTACATGCGGCGCAGCGCCTCGGTCACCCGCGCCCGCATCCCGCCGAACTGCTCCTTCCCCGGCAAGTCGTCCACCGCCGCCTCGAAGCGATCCCGGGCGGCCAGGCCCGCCGTCATGTAGGCCAGGTGCTCCTCGTCGAGCACCGCCAGATCCCGATCGAACTCCGGCGCCAGCAGAGACGACAGCAGCGCCGGGTCGCGCAGGTGCAGGACTGCCGAGGTCAGCCAGGCCGCCAGGGCGGCGGCGATGACGAAGGGCAGGCCGATACCCAGAGCCAGGCCTATGCCGGCCAGGGCACCCCCGGCTGCCAGGCCCCACGGCGACAGGGTGGCCCGGGCGAAGAGCACCCCCTTGCGCACCCGGGGGTTCCAACGAAAGCGATCGAGGAAGGGCATCAGAAGTTGGAGATCACCTGCTGGAAGACCCGCTCGATGGTCAGCGGGTCGGTGGCCTTGTACAGCCGGGCCTGCGAGGCGTCGGTGATGGCTTGCAGGGTGGCCACGTCGGCATCGGCCCCGTAAGCCACGGCGAAGACCCGCACCACGTCACGCTCGGTCGAAGACAGGAACGACAGCAAGGGGGGCAGCTCGCACCCCGGCTCGTAGTCGTCGCACATGCCGTCGCTGAGCAGCAGCACCGCATTGATCTTGGATCGGTCGTAACCGTCGCGCACCGCCTGCACCGCCGCCCGGGTGGTGTCGTACAGGCCGGTGCCGCGCATGGGGATCAGCCCCCGCACCGCTCTCTCGATCTTCTCCCGGTTCTCGGCCAGCGGGCCGGGCGGCACCAGTTCCAGGTAGTCGAGGTCGCCGTCCAGTTCGGTGGAGAAGATCCACAGGCCCACCTCGTCCTCCGGCTTGAACTGATCCAGGGAGGCCAGCACCGCCTGCTTGGCCAGGTCGAGCTTGGTGTAGCCCTGGCCGCCGAGGTCGCCCATCGACCCGCTGACGTCGAAGACGAGGAGCACCCGGGCCGTCTTCCGGTGGGACTCCCAGGAGTCCACCAGGGCGGCGAGCACCTCCGGACGGGGCAGCTCCAACTCGGTCTTGGGCTGCGAGGGGTTGAGCCCGTTGGCGCTCGAGATGGGCTCTCCGGTGGGCACCGCCGGGTTGCCCGGGCGGAACCCGAACTCCAGGGCGCGCCCCTGGTTCTCGGGCTCGTCGATGACGAAGGAGCGGAAGCGGAGGGCCGCCTCGCGCTGCACCGCGGTGACCCAGGGAGCGTCGAGGACGTAGGCCGGGTTGTCGGAGAAGAGCGTGCCCTCCTTGGGATAGACCGCCACCAGCGGGACGTTGGGCGGGGTGGGGTTCTCCAGGCCCACGTCGCCGGGGTCGCCCCGGTTGTAGGCGATGATGCTGACCTCCTCGATGGCCACCGCCGACACGTAGGTCAGCGGGCGCCCGGCCAGGTCCTCTCGCAGCATGCTGTCGAGGAAGGTCATGGTGGTGTCCCCGTAGTGCACCGTGGCCGCTTCCACCCGGCGCACGAAGTCCTCTACCTCGGCGGCGGCGACATCCTCCAGGGTCAGGCCCCCCAGCTTGCCGGTGGCGGCGTAGTAGATGGCCACCGTGGCCGACAGCCCCGAAGTGGAGAAGTTGGGGTTGGTCTTGCCCAGCTTGAACTCCCCCCACTCCGGGTGGCCGTAGGCGCCCCAGCCCTCGGGGTTCTCCACCAGGGCCAGCACGTCTGCCCAGCCGATCTCCGCCTCGGGCCAGCCCAGGGCCTGCGCCATGGGGCGGGGCATCCCCAGCACCAGCGGGGTGATCATGATCCGCTCGAAGTCGTTGGCCATGGCGGGAAGGCCCGCCTCGGCGAGGCGATGGTTCACCACCGCTCCCCAGGAGGTCGCCGCCGGGCTCCACAGCACCGGGGCCGGGACCCCCAGGCTCTCCTCCGACCAGCCCTCCACCAGGGCGGTGGCCGCCTGACCCGACGCCACACGATGGATGGTGACGCGCACGCACTCCCCGTCCACTTCGGGCGAGGTGGCGTTGAACGCGGCAGCCAGGTCGGTGAGCAGGGTCACCTTCTCCGAGGAGACCGCCGCCGGCACCGCCACGCAGTCCGCCGGCACCGCGGTGGTGCTGGTGGGATCCCCGGCCGACCCATCGCCCCCGCCGCCGGTGGCGGCGGCGATCGCCCAGATGATGAGGCCCAGCACCGTCACCGCGGCGACACCGACCAGGACGTTGAGTTGGCGGCGGTCCACGGTGCCCTCCTCGCTCACAGGTCCTGCCACGCGGCCAGCAGCGCCGCCCGCTCGGCCTCGCTCGGCGGCCCCAGCGGCTGCCCGGCCGGTCCGAGGCCGGGCGGCAATCCGGCGGCCTCACCCGACGCCGGCCGCAGCCCCCAAGCCGCCAGTTGCGACTGTACCTCCGGGCTCGCCAAACGCTGCGCCAGGCGCTCGGCGGCGCTTCCCCCGGCGGCGGCCACGTACTCCACCCAGGGGCCGGGGTCGGGGTAGTACACCTCCAGGCGCCCCACGTCCCAGACGTTCTCCAGTTGCCCGGCGATGGCCACCTCGGTGGCCACAACGGCATCGGCTCGCGACGGCCCGAACTGAGCCACCTCGAGGAGCAGGGCGGCGTCGTCGGCGGCCTGCACCCGCAGCGACCGCTCCAGGCCGGCGGGGACCCCGGAGCCGGCCACCGCCCGCCAGGCTTCCAGGGCGGAGGCGGACCGGGTGGGGTCGGCCAGCCCCAGCTTGAAGCCGGCCCAGGCGGCGCTGCCCCCCAGGGTCTCCCACTGCCGTCCGTAGGCGTCCTCCAGGCAAGCGAGATCGATCGCCCCGCCGCACGCCGCCGCCAGGATCAGGGCCCGCTCCCGCCAGACCGCCACCGCGATCGGGCTGCGGGCCACGACCGGCCCGCTCATCCCAGCCGGAAGGTCGGCCTGCGGGGCGATCACCACCACGTCGCCGCCCGGGTCGGTTCCCGGCCGGAAGGCCTGCGTCGCCGCTCCCAGCGAGGCCCCCAGCTCGGCGCAGACCGCCTTGAGGGCCGGGACGCAGGCGAGGGTGATGTCTTGCGGAGCGAGGGTGGCCGTCGTCCCGGGAGGCTCGTCGCCACCGCCCACGGCGATCACGATGGCCCCCGCGCCCAGGATCAGGCCGCCCAGCGCCAGAGCCACCAGTCCGGCCCGCCATCCGCTCACGCTGCCGCCTCCTCTGCCCGGCCCGGATGCTACCGGCCGGGAGTCGCCGCGCCCCGGCCGCCTCCCTCCGGAGACTCAGCGCCGCAGTCGGACGGCCACCACCTGCACCTCGTCGGCCAGCGCCGGCAGCCGGTCTGCGGCCACCTTGCCGTCCGGTCCGGCGGCGATGCCGAAGGTGCGTGCCGCCCGGGGAAGCGCCTCCAGGTAGACGGCCAGGCGAGGCACCGCCTCCTCGCCCTTGACCAGGCGGGCCTCGCCCTCCACTTCTCGGCCGGCCAGCAGCAGGCGCACCGAAAGGGGCCCGCGCCTGTTGGTCCACCAGGTCTTGCCCCCCGGGCGGCCGGCCAGCAGCACCAGCTCGTCCTCGGCGTAGCGGGCGTAGCCAACCGGGATGGTGTACTCCTTGCCGGTGCGCCGGCCGCGATAGGTGAGCAGCAGCAGCGAGCGGCTGAGGGTGCGGTGCAAGGGGGTGCGCAGCACCCCGCCCACCAGAGCGTTCCCCATCGGCATAGCGCCTCCGTGACGATGGCGGCCGCGACGCTACGGGTCGAGGGCCCCGATGTGCAACCCGAGGCGCTCCACCGGGGTTCTTGGTATCAAGGAGGCCTCATGCGACCCAGAGGCGGGATCGAAGCACTGCCGGCGGCGCTGGCCGCCGACCGCGACGCCGCCTTCCCCCTTCTGGTCCGAGCCTTGATCGACGGGGTCTATTCGGGCGCTCTCCGCCTGCTCGGGAATTCGGCCGACGCCGAGGAGGTGACCCAGGAGGCGTTCCTCCGCGCCTACCGCGCCCTGGGCCGCTACCCCGCCGCCCGGGTCGGTGAGCTGCGCCTGCGAGAGTGGGTGTGGACCATCGCCGCCAACCTCTGCCGGAACCGCGCCCGGGATCGCAGGCGCCGTGGCGAGGAGACCCTCGACCCGGAGGCGGCCCTCCCCGATCCGGCCCCCGGGCCCGAGGCCCGGGCCCTGGCCTCGGCCGGGAGCGGAGCGCTGGCGGCGCACCTGGCCCGCTTGCCCTGGCCGCAGCGCGCCGCGGTGGTGCTGCGGCACGTCACCGGCCTGCCCCACGCCGAGATCGCCGCCGCTCTGGGACGCCCCGTCGGCACGGTGAAGTCCGACGTGCACCGGGGCCTGCAGCAACTGCGCCGCCAACTCGAGGAGGAAGAAGGATGACCGGCCTGCCCGAACACCTCGCCGACCTGCGCGCCGCCGCTCCCCCCCACCTGCTGCCCGGGGTCCTGCACCGCGTCGGCCTGGCCGATCACTACGCGATCCGGCCCAGCATCCTGGGACCGGTGTTCGTGGCCTTCACCCGCCGGGGCGTGTCGCGGGTGGACCTGGCCGGCGACCCGGCCGGGTTCGAGGCCGCCTACCTGGCCCGGTTCGGAAGAGCGGTGGTGCCGGCCGATGCCCCACCGCCCCGACTGGCCGCGACGGTAGACCGGGCCCTGGGCGCAGGCCGCACCCGCGGGATTCCGGTGGACCCGGCCGGCCTGAGCGAGTTCCAGGCGGCGGTGCTGCGCTCTGCCGCCGGTATCCCCCCCGGCGAGATCCGCCCCTACGCCTGGGTAGCGCGGGAGATCGGCCGCCCGGGCAGCGGCCGGGCCGTGGGCAACGCCCTGGCGGCCAACCCCGTCCCCCTGGTGGTCCCCTGCCACCGGGTGGTGCGGGCCGACGGCCGCTTCGGCCGCTACTCGCTGGGGGCCGACGAGAGCAAACGGGTGCTGCTCGCGGCTGAGGGCTTGGAGATCGAGGCTCTCGAAGCCCTGACCTCCCGGGGGGTGCGCTACCTGGGCAGCGCCACCACGAGGATCTACTGCCACCCCACCTGCCGCCACGCCCGGCGCATCACCGCAAGCCGCCGGGCGGAGTTCCGCTCGCCGGGAGAGGCGGCCCGGGCCGGCTTCCGGCCCTGCCGCGACTGCCGGCCCGCAACGGCATGATGAGGCGGCCGCGGCGACTCAGCGCCCGACTCCGGTGCCTCATTGGTGGTTTCCCTATTGTGCAATATGGGTAGATGGGGTATCTTCCCGCCATGACCTCCCGCATCGACCTCACCATCGACAAGCAGGGCCGCATGTCGGTGGGCCGCCTCGGCTTCACCGAGGGCCACGCCGTGGCCGAGCCTCTCCCCGACGGCTCCGGATGGGTGCTACGACCCGCCCGCCTGGTCACCGAGGCCGAGATCGACATCCTCTCGGGTCCCGGCAACGCGGCGGAGATCGAGCGCTCCGTGCGCGACCTGGCTGAAGGGCAGACCCGTCCCGGCTACCGGCGCAACCCGCCAGGCTGACCTTTGCGCCTCCCGCTCGAGTTCACCGCCACCTTCGCCGACTCCTACGAGGCCCTGCCGAACCGGGACGTCGAGGCGGTGAACCGCGCCCTCGACCGCCTCGAGGAGCGGCACGACCAACCGGAGATGCGTCAGGTGATCCACGTCGGCTCGGCGGTCCTCTTCGCCACCCCCAGGATCTACGCACCGGAGGGCCGGTATCGCGTCACCTGGTGCTACGACGACCCCGCCAAGCCAGACTCGGTCGTCTGCATCACCGTCGCCTCCGTCGAAGGGTGAGCGGCCCACCCCAGGGTCACCCTCACTCCCACCTGAACCGGAGTGCGGTGACCAGGGCCGCCGCCAGGCCGATGGCGGCCAGGATCCCGGCGTCGGCCCAGTTCCAGCCGGTCCCCAGCCAGGGCCCCTGCAGCACGCCGACGGAGTAGGTGAGAGGCACCCCGTGGCGGAGCCATCCCAGCGCCCCGGTGAGCACTTCCGGGGGCGGGCCGGCCCCGCCCAGAAAGAGCATGACGAACCACAGCAGCATCCCCGCCGCCTGCGCCGCCCGGGCGGTGGGGAGCAGCGTCCCCAGCATGGCCCCGAGGGTGGCGAAGACGAGACCGCTCAGCAGAAACGCCGGCATCAGCAGCCAAGCCGACTGCGGCGGGGCGGCGCCGTACATCACCAGGGCGCAGGCCACCAGCACCACCCCGCTCACCAGAGCGATCAGCAAGCTCACCGCCACCTCCGACCCCACCACCACCGCCGCCGGCACCGAGGAGGCCCGGAAGCGGCGCAACACCCCCCTCTCCCGGTTCCCGGCGAGATGGGCGGGGATGCTGATCACCCCGATGGAGGCCAGCACCAGGCCGATGTAGGCCGGGGTGTAGAAGTCCATGGCCCCGACCCCGGCGTAGAAACCGGCTTCGGGCGTGTTGCCGAACACCCCGCCCAGAACGAACAGGGTGATGAGGGGCAGCGCCAAAGCGAAGACCACCGTCAGCGGCTCCCGCAGGAACAGCTTCAGTTCGACCGCCACCATCTTGCGCAGGGTGGTCATGCCTCCTCCTCCCCCGCCCGATGAGAGGTCAACCTCAGGAAGACCTCTTCGAGGGTGGCGCGCTCGGCGCGCAGGTCTGCCGGGACGATGCCCCGCTCCACCAGGGCCGCCGCCACCAGGGCCAGCACCGGGCCGGTGCCGGCCACCTCGACGCTCTCTCCGCGCCGGGTCACCGCTTCCACCCCCGGAACCCGGTAGAGGAAGTCGCAATCCGGCGCCGTCGTGCTGAAGCGCACCAGCCTCTGTGGGGCGTGGAGATCGATGAGGCCCGGCGGCGAACCGGCGGCCACCACCCGCCCCCGGTCCACGACGGCCAGGCGGTCGCAGAGGCGCTCGGCCTCATCCATGAAGTGGGTGACCAGCACCACCGTGGTCCCCCGGGCTCTGATCGCCTCGACCAGTTCCCAGGCGACGCGACGCGCCGCCGGGTCGAGGCCGGTGGTCATCTCGTCCAGGAACACCACCTGCGGCTCGTTGACCAGCGCCAACGCCACGAACAGTCGCTGCCGCTGGCCGCCCGACAGCGAGGCGAAGGAGGCCTTGCCCTTCCCCGCCAGCCCCCACTGCTCCATGAGCATCCGCCAGTCGGCGGCCCCCGGGGTCAGCGAGGCGAACAGGTCGAGCGCCTCCCACACCCTGATGCGGTCGGGAAGGGCCGACTCCTGCAGTTGCGAGCCCACCCGGCCCCGCAGTTCGCGGCCCTGGGTCTGGGGGTCGAGGCCCAGCACGCGGAGGGTGCCGCCGTCGGCACGGCGCAGGCCCTGCAGGCACTCCACGATCGTGGTCTTGCCGGCCCCGTTGGGGCCGAGCAGGCCGAAGATCTCCCCGTCCTCGACGGCGAAGGACACGTCCTCCACCGCCACCACCGGCCCGTAGGCCTTGTGCAGGTGCTCGACGCTGACCACGGCCGGCATGGCCGGAAGGCTATTCGCCCGGCCCGTCCGCCGCCGCCCGCCACGCGCCGAGGCGCGCCCCCACCGCCCCCTCGATGCGGCGGCAGGAGCGACGGTAGGCGTCGAGGTCACCCCCATAAGGGTCGGCGATGTCGTCCCCGTCCGGGTCGAGCAGGCCCACCTTGTCCCCCAGGTCAGCTCCCATGTGATCCAGGGCGTCGGCCTGAGAACGGGTCATGACGTAGATGAGGTCGGCCTCCTGCACCATGGACCGGGTCACGGACCGGGCCCGGTGGGCGCTCAGGTCGGCCCCCGCCTGCGCCGCCACCTCCAGGGCGTGCGGGGTGGCGGGGGCGTCCTCCAGGGCGTACAGGCCGGCGCTCTCCACCTCCACGCCCGAGCCGGGGCCGAGCCGAGCGCGGGCCACAGCCTCGGCCAGCGCCGAGCGGCAGGTGTTGCCGGCGCACACGAAGAGGATCCGCATGCCACGGCCACGGTAGCCGGGGAGGCTCGATGAACCGAAGCACTTCCCCCGGCCACAGATGAAGCCGATCCGCACTGGGCGCCCGCCCAACATCCAGAGCGGGATCCCTGCCGCCCCCGTCTGAGTGAAGAGCCCAGGACCGCCCGGACCCGCCGCCAACGGGGCCCAAGCGCCCCTAGCCCCCGGCCTCGCCCTCTCCCGACCCGGCGCCCGGCTCCCCGGCGGGCGCAGCCTCCTCGGTCCCCTCGTTGGGCGCGACCGTCCGGGCGGCGACCGCTCGGGGATCGACGGTCAGCGGGGACTCCACCACCTCGTGGCGGCGCAGGTAGGCACCGATGAGCGCCTGGATGGTGGCGGCCAGCGGCAGCCCCATCAGGGCCCCCGGCACGCCCAGCAGGCTCGCCCCGGCGAAGGCGGCCCCGAAGGCCACCGCCGGGTGCAGTTCCATGGTTCGGGCGGTGATGCGCGGGGCCAGCAGGTAGTTCTCGATGCCCTGATACACCAGCACGTAGCCCAGCACCGCCAGGCCCTTCGGCGGCGACTCGATCAAGGCCACCGCCAGCGGCAGCACCCCCCCGATGTAGGTGCCCAGCACCGGAACGAACTGGCTCACCAGGCCCATCCACAGCGCCAGAGCCAGCGGGAAGGGGACCCCGATGATGGTGAAGGCCGCCCAGGCCACCGAGGCCGAGATGCCCGCCAGGAGCGCCCGGGAGTAGAAGTAGCCGCCGGTGCGGTCGATGGCCACCTCCACCGCCCACAGCACCTCGCGCTGGCGGGCCGCAGGCAGGGCCGACAGCAGCACCCGCCGCAGGCGCGGCCCGTCGGCCGTCATGTAGAAGGTGAACAGGGCGACGGTGAGCATCTGGGCCATCGTGCCCAGGAGGGCGGTGCCCACCCCGAAGATGCCGCCGGCTATGTCGCCGGCGAACCGCTGCAGGTCGGCGTCGACGTTGGTCAGGGCCAGGCGCAGGCGCTCGCTGGAGAAGTCGATGCCGAAGCGCTCGGCGAGGCCGGCCACCTCATCCACGTAGCCGGGCAGCTTCGTCACGAAGCGCGCCACCTGATCCACCACCAGGGGGACCATGAGCCCGATGAAGAGGCCCACCACCAGCACCATCACCAGGAAGATGAGGCCGGTGGCCCAGCCGCGCCGCCAGCCCTTGCGGCTCAGGAAATTGACCCCCGGCTCCAGGGCGATCGACAGGAAGGCCGAGATGAGGATCAGGACGAGAAGGGTGCGCAGCGCCCGCAGCACGTGGAAGGCGGCGAACAGGCCCACGGCGGCGAGGGCCACCATGACGATTAGGCGCGGGATCCACCGCGGCATCCCGTGCCGATCGGTGGCGGCGCGGCCCGGCGGCGACCCGTCTTGCACGCGGCGAGCGTAAAGGCCCGGCCGGGCGCGGCGGCGTCAATCCGGCGGCCCCGGCAGGCCGGGTGAACGGCGGGTAACCTCAGGGGCATGACCGACTACCGCCCCCCGCTGCGCGACATCCGCTTCGCTCTCTCCCATCTGGTGGATCTGCCCGGCCTGCAGGCCTCCGGGTCCTTCCCCAACGCCGACCCCGACCTGGTGTTCGGCGCCCTCGACGAAGCCGGCCGCTTCATCACCGAGCAGATCGCCCCTCTGTGCCGCACCGCCGACAAGACCGGCGCCAAGCACAGCCCCGACGGCACGGTGACCACCCCGCCCGGATACCGGCAGGCCTACAAGCGGTTCGTGGAGGCGGGGTGGCCGGCCATCTCGTTCCCCGAGGAGTGGGGCGGGGGCGGCATGCCGTTCGTGGTCGGCCTGGCCCTGGCGGAGATGGTCACCTCGGCCGACATGTCGTTCTCCCTGTGCCCCATGCTCACCTATGCCGCCGTCGAGTTGCTCGTTCTCCACGGCACCGAGGAGCAGAAGGCCACCTGGCTGCCCCGCCTGGTCAGCGGGGAGTGGACCGGCACCATGCTCCTCACCGAGTCACAGGCCGGATCGGATGTGGGGGCCCTGACGGCCAAGGCCGTACCGGCGGGCGACGGCACCTACCGCATCACCGGCACCAAGATCTTCGTCACCTGGGGCGAGCACGACCTCACCGGCAACATCGTCCACGCCGCCCTGGCGCGCACCCCCGGAGCGCCACCGGGCACCAAGGGCATCTCGCTGTTCCTGGTGCCCAAGCACCTGGTGAACCCCGACGGCTCCGTGGGAGAGCGCAACGACCTGGTCTGCGTCTCCATTGAGGAGAAGGTGGGCATCCACGCCAGCCCCACCTGCGTCCTCTCCTTCGGCGACGACGCCGGGGCCGTCGGCTACCTGATAGGCGAGGAGTGCCAGGGCCTCAAGTACATGTTCGTCATGATGAACCGGGCCCGCCTCCACGTGGGGATGCAGGGCCTGGCGGTGGCGGAGAAGGCCTACCAACTCGCTCTCGCTTACGCCCGGGAGCGCAAGCAGGGCACCGCCTTCGGGGCGCCCAAGGGCACCTCCAGCCCCATCGCCGACCACGCCGACGTGCGCCGCATGCTGCTGCTGATGCGCAGCCAGATCGAGGCCATGCGCGGGGTCATGTACCAGACGGCCGAATACGGCGACCTGGCCCACTGCCATCCCGACCCGGCGAAGCGCCGGGAGGCCGCCGACCGCATCGCCATCCTCACCCCGGTGTGCAAGCAGTGGGGCACCGACCTGGGCGTGGAGTTGGCGTCGCTGGGCATCCAGGTGCACGGCGGCATGGGCTACGTCGAGGAGACCGGGGCGCCGCAGTGCTGGCGCGACGCCCGGATCGCCCCCATCTACGAGGGGACCAACGGGATCCAGGCCGCCGATCTGGTAGCCCGCAAGCTCACCATCGGGGGCGGGGCGGCGGCGCAATCGCTGCTCGCCGAGATGAGCGGAGTGGCCGCGGAGTTGCGCGGCGAGGCCGCCCTGGCGCCGATCGGCGAGGCGCTGGCCAAGGCGGTCGCCACCCTGCAGGAGGCCGGCACCCACGTGCTGGGCCGCCTGGCGGCCAGCCCCAACGACGCCCTGGCGGCGGCAACCCCGTTCACCCAGATGTTCGGCATCGTCGCCGGCGGGTGGGTTCACGGGCGCTCGGCGTTGGCGGCACGCCGCGAGGACCCGGAAGGCCGGGAGGCGTTCCTGCAGGCCAAGATCGGCACCGCCCGCTTCTACGCCGCCCACGTCCTGCCGAAGGTGGCCGGCCTCCTGGGCGAGGTGACCGCCGGGGCGGAGACCGTCTTCGCCGTCCCGGTGGAGGCACTGGGGGGCTGAGCCTCGTCTCCTCCCCCGCCCCAGCGGGGGAGGTGGCCCGCCAGGGCCGGAGGGGGAAGCCAAACACGCCGACCCCAGGCGCGCCCTTCGCAGCCCTCCCCCCGACCCCCTCCCGCCGGGCCGGAACGGGAAGCAGCCCGCTTCTCCTCCCCCGCCCCAGCGGGGGAGGTGGCCCGCCAGGGCCGGAGGGGCAAGCCATCTTCTCCTCTCCCGCCCCAGCGGGGGAGGTGGCCCGCCAGGGCCGGAGGGGGAAGCCAAACACACCGACCTCCGCCGCGCCCTCCGCAGCCCTCCCCCCAACCCCCTCCCGCCAGGGCCGGAGGGGGGAGCCGGGCTCTTCTCCTCCCCCGCCCCAACGGGGGAGGTGGCCCGCCAGGGCCGGAGGGGGAAGCGAAGAGCGCGACCAGACCCCAGCCGCGCCCTTCGCAGCCCTCCCCCCGACCCCCTCCCGCTGGAGCGGGAGGGGGAGCCAGGCTCTCCTCCTCCCCCGCCCCAACGGGGGAGGCGGCCCGCCAGGGCCGGAGGCGGAAGCGAAGAGCGCGACCCAGCCCCCACGCGCGCCCTCAGCTTCCCTCCCCCCGACCCCCTCCCGCCGGAGCGGGAGGGGGAAGCCGGGCTCTTCTCCTCCCCCGCCCCAGCGGGGGAGGTGGCCCGCCAGGGCCGGAGCGGGAAGCCAAACACACCGACCTCCGCCGCGCCCTCCGCAGCCCTCCCCCCAACCCCCTCCCGCCGGAGCGGGAGGGGGAGGCCGGGCTCTTCTCCTCCCCCGCCCCAGCGGGGGAGGTGGCCCGCCAGGGCCGGAGGGGGAAGCACAACAAGCAGACCCCTCGCGCCCCCTACCCTGCATCTCTCATCTCCAGAGAGGACCCCGTGAAGCGCTACTCGCAGGCTCCCGACCTGACGATCGACCTGGACACCGACTACCGGGCCACCTTGCACACCAATCAGGGTGATATCACCCTGCGCCTCTTTCCGGCCGAGGCGCCCCTGGCGGTCAACTCGTTCCTCTTCCTCGCCGGCGAGGGCTTCTACGACGGGGTGATCTTCCACCGCGTCATCCCCGGATTCGTGATCCAGGGCGGCGACCCCACCGGCACGGGCCGGGGCGGCCCGGGCTACTCCTTCCGCGATGAACTGGAAGCCGACCGCCGCTACCGGCGGGGCACCCTGGCCATGGCCAACGCCGGGCCCAACACCAACGGCAGCCAGTTCTTCATCTGCCTGGGTGACCCCAAACTGCCCCACCAATACACGGTTTTCGGCGAGGTAGTCGACGGCATGGAGGCGGTGGATGCCATCGCCGCGATCCCCACAGATGCCCAGGACCGCCCCCGCACCGAGGCCGTCATCAGCAGGGTGAGCGTCACCGCCGCCTGAGCCGCAGGCCCCCCCGGCTCAGCCCCCGGCCGCCTGCAGACGGTAGAGCACCTCCGTCGCCGCCAACTGCGCCTGCCGGGCCAGGTCCTTGGCGTCGGCCAGCAGGCGCGCCGCCTCCTGCGGGCTGTGGAACCCGGTGCTGTTCTCCGACGAGACGAAGTCCCAGCGCAGTTGGGCCGCCCGGTGCAGGGCCCACGCCTCGGCCAGGTCCTCATCCCCCGCTCCGGCTTCCCGGGCGGCGACGATGGCGTCTATGGCGTCGAGCAGCGCCTCCTCGCTGCTGCGCAGCAAGGTGGCCGTCCGGCCCTGGATGAGGAGCACCCGGGCCTCCAGGTCCGCCTCCGGTATGTTGTGGCAGGTCTGGCAGGCCGTGTTCAGGTGGGTGAGCGGGCTGCGCAGCCAGTGGTCGGAGACCTTGATCCCGCCTTCCCGGATGAAGGGCATGTGGCAGTCGGCGCAGGAGACGCCCGACCGGGCGTGGATCCCGCTGCTGTAGAGCTCGTACTCGGGATGCTGGATCTTGATCATCGGGGCGCCCGACTCGGCGTGCACCCAGTCCCTGAACCCGTAGGCGTCGTAGTGGGCCTCGATGTCCTCCACCGCCAGTCCTCGGCTCCACGGGAAGGTGAGCACCTTGCCTTCGCCGAGGAAGTAGTACTCGACGTGGCACTGGGCGCACACCAGGGTTCGCATCTCCTGCCGGGAGGCCTGCGTCCAGTCGATGCCCCGCTCCTCCAGCGCCGCGACCAGAGCGGGCCGGGTCAGGCGCAAGGCCATGGTCTGCGGGTCGTGGCAATCGGCGCAGGTCGAACCGGTGTGGAGCCGGGGGGCCAGATCGTTGTAGGGGGTGCGGTTGAAGGCCTCCCAGCCCATCTCGGCGATCAAGGCGGGGGTCTCCCCGGCATGGCAGTTCACGCAGGCCCCCGGCTGGTTGACCGCCTTGACTCGCTCGGTCGTCGCCTGGTCGATCTGCGAGTAGTAGTGGCCCCGCTCCTCGTTGTGATCGATGCTGAAGGGGTTGCCCGCCCAGAGGCGCACCATGGCCGGGTACCGCTCCAGCTTGCTGTAGGGCGTGGAACCGCCGTAGGTGGTCTCGCCGTAGTCGAGCCGGGTCATCTGGAAGCGGTCGTACTGGTTGGGGAAGTTGCGCCCCCAGACCTCTGGGTCGATCTCGTCGGGAGCGATCTCGGCGAGCAGCAGCGGGTACTGCCGGGCCTCCTTCTGGCGGTTGCCGATGTTGACCAGCAGGGCCGTCACTCCCACGGTGACCAGGGCGGCCGCGACGAAGACCACCGCAAAGATGACCAGTGCCCGACGCGAAACCGTCTTCTCCATGGCGGGTGCCTCCCGGCTCTCTTGGTTGGGGTCAATCACGGGTGGGGTGCCCGACGCCGGCGTGGCAGGACACGCAGGCCAGGGCCTCGTCGGTGTGCGGACCGGTCATCTGCGAGATCAGCGTCCGGTGGCAGTCCTCGCAGTTGGCCTGCACCACCCGGGCGTTGAAGGGGGTGATCCTGATCGGCTCGTCGAAGTTGCCGAGGGTGAAGGCCACGCCGTGCCGGAGGCCGTTGAGCCCCTTGACGAGGAGCTTCTCGGGGAGCGTGTGCGGGGAGTGGCAGTCGTTGCAGACCGCCACCCGGCCGTGGCTGGAGCGCAACCAGGCCTCGTACTGGTCGCGCATCACGTGGCAGTTGACGCAGGCCTCGGGGGAATTCGAGAGATAGGAGGCGCCCCGGGCGTAGTGGACGGTGAAGGCGCTCAGGCCTACGAGGGCCCCGAGCAGGGCAGCCAGGCCCACCCCCCACCAGAACGGGGCGCGTCGCCCGCCCAGGATCGCCTTGCCCATCCCCTCGACTCCGTTGTCGAACCTGCGGGCACCGGCCTCCCGGGGCGAGCCCGCGCCCGGCGCATGGTACCGGGGAGGAGGCCCCGCCGCCCGCCGGAGGGCGGCCGGTGCCCGGGCTCGGCCCCTACCCCCGCTCCACCACCAGGGCGATGCCCTGGCCCACCCCGATGCACATGGCCGCCAGGCCGTAGCGGCCCCCGCGCCGCTTCAGTCGGTGAACCAGGGTGGTGAGGATCTTCGCCCCGGTGGCCCCCAGCGGGTGGCCCAGGGCGATGGCCCCCCCGTTCGCGTTCACCTTCGCCGGGTCGAGGCCGAGTTCCCGGATGCAGGCCACCGCCTGGGCGGCGAAGGCCTCATTCAGTTCGATCAGGTCCAGGTCGTCCACCCCAAGGCCGGCACGGTCGAGGGCCTTGTGCACCGCCGGGACCGGGCCCATCCCCATGACGTCGGGGTGCACCCCCGCCACCGCGGAGGCGACCACCCGGGCCAGGGGCTTCGCCCCGGTGCGCTCCACCCACCCCTCAGTGGCCAGCAGCAGCGCGGCGGCGCCGTCGTTCATGGACGAGGAGTTCCCCGCGGTGACGGTGCCCCCCTCCTTGAAGACGGGACGCAGCCTCGCCAGCGCCTCCAGGGAGGTGTCGGCCCGGGGGCCTTCGTCCTCCGACACCAGGGCCGTCGTCCGGCGCCCCGGGTCGGCCGGGGCCTCGATCGGCTCGATCTCGGCGGCGAAGTCGCCCCGCTCCACCGCGGCCACCGCCCGGAGATGGCTGTCGAGGGCGAAGGCATCCTGATCCTCCCGGGTGATCCCGCAGCGCTCGGCGACGACCTCGGCGGTCATCCCCAGGCTGATCGGCGGGTAGCGGCGCTCCATCGCGGGGTTGACCAGGCGCCAGCCCAGCACCGTGTCCACCATCTCCGGCTTGCCGACGGCGAACCCGGAAG
>Ga0194111_10003793_pt1 | contig 17773 bp, 7 predicted proteins | sample TA2KigC300mmetaG_FD_146194 | JGI IMG/M metagenome (GOLD analysis project Ga0194111, IMG submission 146194) | Freshwater microbial communities from Lake Tanganyika, Tanzania - TA2015033 Kigoma Deep Cast 300m | ecosystem: Environmental > Aquatic > Freshwater > Lake | place: Tanzania: Lake... | reverse complement strand
GGCCCAGACCATGACGGAGAGCGGCGGCAACTTCGCCGAGGCCGCCTACAAGGGAAACCCTGAATGCCAGGTGTACGTGCTCGGGAGTTACCCGGGCCAAGAGAACTTCGGCAAATATGCCGAGACGGTGGCCAAGTACGACGCCATGGCCGTCGAAGGCGCCAAGGGAATCTCCAAGCGCTTCCCTGATCGCAAGCCGGTGCTGGTTATCCCGGTGGCCCAGGGATTTCAGGAAATGGGCCCCAAGGTCGGCGGTGTCGCCAAGTTGTACAAGGACGGGATACATGCCAACAACGAGGGCAAGTATCTGCGGATACTTATTCATTTCGCCACCATTTGCAGGCAGGATCCGCATGAGGCCATCACATCCGGTTTGTACATGTGGGATGGCCGCTACTCCGTGTCGGCGGACTATGCCCAGAAGGCCCAGGACGTGGCCTGGGAAGTCGTCAAGAAACACCCCCTGTCGGGCGTCAGCGAAGCGGCAACCAAGACGCCCGCAGCGGCAAAGCCGTCATCCTCCGAACCCAAGCCGGCTCCTCCTTCGGCCCAGCCGGAGGTGAAGTCCGAACCTAAGACGAACATCGAGTCAGGCACAGGGAAACCGCAGCCGGCTGACCACACCAGACCGGCTCAGGCTTCCGGCCCGCGGCCGCTCCCCAGGCCCCTGCCCAACCATCCAGGCAATGTCTTCCTGGCCGATGAAGATATTGAAGTGGCACTGCCGCCGGGGACGGGCCAGAGGTTGCGCGCGATCCATTCGTACCACTTGCGGGCGGTGCGGTAGACGGCCGGGTCGCCCGTGGCCCGGTACAGCGGCACCAGCGCCTCGAGGTGGAAATGGGCCGTGCGCTCGTCCACCTGGAAGTGCGTGCGGCAGGCGAACTCGCCGCGGTCCTTGAGCTCGACCATGCTCCAGGCGTTGCCCTCGTACCAGATGTCGCGGACGAGCAGCCGGCCGCCGTTCCGGACGTCGTAGAGGTGGACGCCCGCCTTGTGGTGGGAGTGGCGTGAAGACGCCGCCTGGAAGAGCGCCACCCATGGCTTGGTCTCCGGGCCCGCGCCGACCACCTGCAGGCCGTTGTGCCCGGCGTCGCGCAGCTCCACGTACGCCTGCTACAGCCCGTCGCAGACGAAGCCGTACTCGAAGCCGGTGGTGTTGAGTTGCTCGCCGAAGACCCGGCCGCCGGCTTGGCCGCAGTTCTCCACCAGGATGCCGTCGGCGCCGTTGCCGCCGTTGGCCAGGAACGAGCGAAAGGCGGCGTGGGAGGGCCCCGAGACGCGGGTCACGGGGTCACAGCCGGCGCCCTGAAGTGTGAACGGCGGTTGAAAAGCGCGGTAGGTGGGCGGGCGAAAAGCGCGGCGCCCGGCCTATAGATACCCCGCCTCGCGACGGGTGTCAAGTTCTCCTACGCTTCGGTCTCGTTCGCTCTCGACGTGTGCCGCGGCCTGAGCCGCCGCCGCAATTCGCAAAGGCGGTAGCTCTCGCCGTTGGCCTCCAGGATGTGGATGCGGTGTGTGAGGCGGTCGAGCAGGGCGCCCGTGAGCCGCTCGGCGCCCAGAACCTCAGTCCAACTCTCGAAGGGCAGGTTGGTGGTAACCAACAGGCTCGTGCGTTCGTAGGCCCGGCTGACGACCTCAAAGAGCAGTTCCGCTCCACGCGCCGGAGCCGACAGGCATTTCGCCCGCAACGCGGACAAGGCCGTCGCCGGTAGTTGCGGCTTCGCCGGACGATGCTCGACTCGGGAGAGTCTTCCGCACGTCTCACACCCTGGGTCGCACCTGGGAGATACTCATCAGTCTTCGGCATGGCAGCGTTCTTCCAGAGATGCAGTCCTCCCTGGCGTCATCGCCGACTCCAAGGCAAGAGCCAAGAACAGAACTCTGCAATGCTGCTACAGTCTTCGAGTTTGGGACGACTCAGGGTGCGTCGCCCGCCGCACGGTCGCCGCTGGCAGCGGACCGATTCCTATCTCTGTTCTGAGGCCGGCTTGACCGCCCACATGGCGTTTGATAGACTTTAGCAGACTTTTGGGATGCTCCACTGAAGAGGAGTTGGACATGAACACGCCCAGACAGCCTCTTGCGCGGCGCATCGCGGAAGAACTGCGGGAGCGCTTCCTGAAAGCCGCGCGACCTGGTCGGCGGCTGCCTTCGGTGTCGGCCCTTGCGACTGAACTGGGCGTGAGCGTGCTCACGCTCCGGGCCGCGCAAGCCATACTGGCCCGCGAGGGCCTGCTCGACATCCAACATGGCAGCGGCGTGTATCTTGCAGAGCCGCCCAAGCCCCGCTGGGTAGGAATCTGCACCGCCTTCAACATCCTGCAGCCGCGGGTCTCTGCCTTCCACATCCGGATGCCCTACGAACTGAGCCGCTTCCTGGAGCAGAACGGCTTCCGTACAGAGCTCTATATCGGCGGCCCATTGATGCGCGAACACGATCCGCCATCCGCCTGCGGGCGTCTGGTGGCCGACGTTGAGTCCGGCCGGCTGGAGGGGTTGGCCATCCTCACGGCGCCGCCCACCGCCGTCTGGAAGGAGTGGGTCGCGGGCCTGAGAATCCCCGCCGTGGGCGACCACACCCCCTACACGGCAGGCGCGGGGTATGCCGATCTGGTTCACCGGGCGGTTCGGTTGCTCAAGGCGCGAGACTGCCGCCGCATCGCCATGCTGGCGTGGGCTCACGATGGACTGCGCGGGCCACTGCAGGAGGCCCTGGCCGACTGCGACCTGCAGTACCGTCCTGAGTGGGTGCGCAGCGACCTGCATCCCATGCTCTCCGCCGCGGGCTGGGAGGAGTTCCGCGAAGTATGGTTCGCACACCGCGAGAAGCCGGACGGGCTCCTGGTGCTGGATGACGTGCTGTTCGAAGAGGCGCGGATCGCCATTGTTGAACTGGGGATACGGGTGCCGGACCGGCTCAGGATCGTGGCGCACACGTGCGCGGGGACTGATCGCGGCTATCCCTTCCCGGTGACAGAGGCCCGGAGCGATCCCAAGCGGCATGCTGAAGCACTGGGTGCGATGCTGCTCACGCGCCTACGCGGCGGAGCTGTGGAGCCGCCTGGGGTGTCCATTCCGATCGAGTTGGCCGACACACAACCGGCAGCCGCGCCAGCCGTCCTACACGTGGTGCCGCATGCGACAGAGCATGTGAACACGGCTCGCGGTTGATGCTCAATGGCCGGTGGAGGGTAAGGAGCAACAGGCGATGAACAGGGTGCGAAGACTGCTGGCAACGATCGGCATGGTTCTGGGGCTAGCGGCAGGCGCTTATTCGGGCGGACTCTCGTATGACGAGGCGCTGATCCCGCGCTTCAACATCCCGAGGATGAGCAAGCCGCCGAGGATTGACGGCACGATCGACCCGGCGGAGTGGAAGGAATCCGCCAAGGTGATGGGCATGGTGTCCACCGGCGGCCTGGAGTACAAGGACCGGCCGGCCTCGTTCTGGCTGGCCTGGGACCCGCAGCACCTCTACCTGGCCTATCGGGTGGACACGCTGACCCAGCCCGTGCCGCATCTCAGACGGGCTCACCGCGAGCAGTATGCCCAGGGGGTCGTCTTTGACGACGCGCTGGAGGTCGGCCTGTTCCTGCACGACCTCAACCAGTTGCCGAACCAGGTCAGCAGCTACTTCCAGTGCATCCTGAACTCGCTGGGCTGCGGCGAATACACCAAGTCCTATCCCGCCATCGGCCAGAACATGAAGAACTGGACGCCGACCTTCGACATCGCTAACCGGACCTACACCGATGCGGCCGGCAAACACTGGTGGGAGATGGAAATCACGATGGATCTGCAGGACCTGCAGATGCCTCGTCCCTTCAAGGCGGGCGATCCGGTGGACATCGGACTCTTTGCCGACGTGAAGAACCCGAACTGGCAGTGGCTCGACTATCCCTCGGCCTCCGGCCACCTCGAGCATTACGGTTTCCCGCGCGCGATCCTGACCGAGCGCGAACCCTACATCCAGGTCGAGGAGATCGGCGGCCTGCATGATGAGAAGCTGAGCCTGAAGAGCGTGGTCTGCAATCCTGCGGAGAAGCCGGTGAAGGTGAACGCCGCCTTGCTGCTCCAGCACGGGCCGCAGACCGCCTCCGCCCACGGGGCGCTCAAAGACCCCGTGGCGATCCTTGACGAGCAGCGCGCGCTCGACATTCCAGCCAAGGGCACGGCCCGGTTCGACGTCGCCAAGGACTTCCCGGGGCTGCCGCCGGCGGCCAAGGGGAAAGGGCTCCTCCGGTTCACTGTCACCCGCGCCGACGCGCCGCAGGCGGCGCCGATCTACAGCTTCGCCTGCAACTGGTGGGGCAAGGACAAGAGCTACCTGGCCCCCGCGGAGTACAAGCCGTACCTGGACACCAGGATCGCCCACAACCCGGCCAACGGCCTGCTCCAGTTGTCGGCCGACACGCTGGATGCGCCGCTCCCGACGGGGGCCAAGGTGGCCGGCGCCACGTACAAGGTGAGCCGCGGCGGCCAGGAGTTGAAGGCCGGGAAGCTGCAGTACTTCGTCAACCAGTGGTACGACGACCTGGTGGAGCTGGGCGCGCTGCCACCCGGCAAGTACGATGCGGCGCTGGCGCTGGTGGACGCGGCCGGCAAGGGACTGGTGACCGCCAAGGGCGGCTTCGAGAAGAAGGACGAGGCGAAGGAGTTTTCTAAGTGGTGGAACAACAAGATCGGCGATGCGGAGAAGCTGCTCAAGCCCTTCGAGGCGCTGAAGGTGCAGAAGGGCAAGCAGGCCCTGACCGCGGTCGCCTGCACCCGTCGCGTGTACGAGTTCGGCTCGCTCGGGCTGCCCGTCCAGATCGAGGCTAACGGCGGCCTTGTGCTGGCTGCGCCGGCCCGGATCGTGCTCAAGGTCGGCGGCAGGGAATACGCCGTGCCGACGGACGGCAAGGTAAAGGTGACCCGCAAGGAGGATTGGCGGGTTGACTTCGAGTGCGCGCCGGTGACGGTCGCCGGCATCACCTTCTCGGCCACGGGCTGGATGGAGCAGGACGGCCTGGTGGAATTGGCGCTCACCTACGCGCCGGAAAAAGGGGGCGTGGCGGTCGAAATCGAGGAACTGCGGATCGAGTGGCCGATCGCCCAGACCACTCCGGACATCTACATGGCCTGCATGGGCCAGGGCGGCAACTACTCGGCGCGGACCATCGGCGCCGTGCCCAAGGGCAACGGCCAGGTGTGGAACACCAGGGACGACATGGGCATCACCGGCTCGGGCCGGCGGGTCGGCAACTTCGTCGGCAACCTGTGGGTGGGCACGGAGCAGCGCGGGCTGCTCTGGTGCGCCGATAGCGACCGCGGCTGGGAGCCGGACGCGCGCGTGGCGGCGCTGGCGGTGCGCCGCGACGGCCAGAGCGTGGCGATGGTGAACAACCTCATCGGCAGCGCGGAGGGCAAGGCGGCGTGCAAGCTCACCGAGCCGCGCACCGTGCGCTTCGGCTACAACGCGTCGCCGTTCCGCCATCCGGCGCCCGGCTGGCGCCTCAATCAGTTATCCGCGGGCGGGTCATTCTCCGGTGGCAAGTACAAGGTCAACTGGGACACGAAGCAGGATTTCTTCTCGGTCCTCTCGCCGCCGTTCAGCGATACGAAGCGCTGGCCGGAGTACTACGCCCACTGCAAGGAGACCGTTCACAAACTGATGTACGAAGGGGTGGCCAGCGATCCCGGGGCCGCGAGCTTCTGGCCGGCGCCCGGCAGTTCCGCATACTACGGCAACTTGCGTTGCTGGCTTTACAAGGCCAACCAGATCGCCCTGCGCGGCTACGCCTGGAAGTCCATCGAGGACCCGAACCCGTACGGCGCCTTCTACGGCGACTGGGTGGATGCGACCGGACATGAGTTCCTCTCCAAGACCTACCGCGACTACATGATCTGGCTGATGGACAAGCAGGTCAAGGAGGGCGGCTGCCAGCACTTCTACTTCGACATCTCCTTCGGCGAGGTGCTGCACCGCGACCTGGCGGCAGGCTTCGGCTACCGGCTGCCCGACGGCAGCATCCAGCCGGAGTCCAGCGACACCAACCTGCGCGAGTGGTACAAGCGCGTCTGGGCCATGATGCAGGAGAACGATCTCTACCCCGGCGGCGTCTCCGGCCATGCCACCCATGGCTTCTCGCTGAAGATGTTCCCCTTCACGGACGCCATCCTCGACAGCGAATACCCGATGCAGGACTCCATTGACGTCTATCCGAGCGACGCGATGATCGCGCTCTCCTGCCCGCACGCCTTCGGCACAAACATCCAGCACCACGGGAACTTCATGAACCCGACCTGGCCGATGATGCACGATGCGGCGGGCGCCTTCGGCTCCTGGTACGGTCCTGACTTCCAGCGCTGGGGCGGTTCGCGCACGGACGTGGAGTTCATCCCCTACTGGCGCAACCAGGCGGTGGTCAAGGAGATCACGCCTGGCCTGATCGCCAGCCTGTGGAAACGCCCTGGCAAAGCCGGCTCGGCGGCCATCGCGCTGATGAACTACGGCCCCAATCCCGACGGCTCCGAGCCGGTGCGGGCGGGCAAGCTCACGCTGGACCTCAAGGCGCTGGGCATTCCCGAGGACGCCATCAAGGCCGGCGGGGAGCGGGTGCGCATCCGTCAGTTCTTCAACTGCACGGTGCAGAACTACTACCTGCGCACGCTCAAGTGGATGCAGGCGCGCGAGGGCAAGGCCCTGCCGCCCATCGAGCCCAAGCTCGACCTGGCCACTGGCACGATCAGCGGGTTCGACATCAACTACCATGATGTCAAGCTGCTGGTCCTCAACTGGGAGGAGAAGCCGGTGGACGACGGCGCGCTGAAGGCGCTGGCCAAGGACGACGCGATGCGCCGGCGGCTGCTCGACTGGGGGCTCAACGCAGCGGTGGTCGTGCCGGCGAACCTGAGCGTTTCCGACAACCCGGCGATCAAGATTGAGGCGTGGAAACGCACTGGAGACGCGAGCGGCCGCGGGAACAGCATCCTGCTGCGGGTCACCAACACCACGCAGCCGGCCGACGCCAAGGACAAAGCCGCGACGGCGGGCACGTTGAAGCTCGACCTGAAGGGCCTGGACGTGAATGTGCGCAAGGTCTGGGCGGAGTACACGGCGGCGGTGCCAATGGATGGCCAGCCGGTGGGTCTCTGCGAAAGCTCAGCACAGCCCCGGAATCAGGGCATCACCTACAACGCCTACGACGGCGAGCTGTACTACAGCCTGCCCAAGGGCCAGAGCCGGGTGTTCTGCCTCGACCGCTATTAATGAGCACGCACGCCCATGTCTGCGAAACAGCGGGTTCCGGCTACACCGATCCCGATACCGACCCCGATTGGGGTTGCGGGCAGACCCGCGTTGGGACGACGCACAGACGGGGAGCATGAGATGAGATTGAACCCGATTCCGGGAAGAACGTCGTTGATGGCCCTCCTGGCCCTTTTCCTGTCGGCCTCGCCGGCCCGGGCGGAAGTGCGGCTGGCAAAGATCTTCTCCGATCACATGGTGTTGCAGCGCGATCGGCCGGTGCCGGTCTGGGGATGGGGCGAGCCCGGCCAAGCGATGACTGTCACATTTGCGGGTCAGACCAAGCGTGCCACGGGCAACGCCCAAGGGTGGTGGCGCGTCACGCTCGATCCCCTGCCGGCCGACCCGACTGGACGCGACCTGACGGTGACGGCCGAAGAAGCGGCGCCCCAGAAGGCGACCATCCGAGATGTGCTCGTCGGCGAAGTCTGGTTCGCCGTGGGCCAGTCGAACATGATGATGGGACTCGGGGGTGCCACCGGCGGGGCGGAGGGCATCAAACGGCTCATGGCCTGTCCCCATCTGCGCCTCGCCAATGTCCCCGACCAGAATTCGCCTGAGCCGCAGCTCGACCTGAAGAATGCGGTCTCCTGGGCCAAGCCCCACGGCAACTACTCCGCGGTCGCCGGTTTCTTCGCCGAAAAGCTCTACCGACACCTGGACGGCAAGGTGCCCGTCGGCATGATCACAGCCGTGGCGATCGTGCCAGCCGAGGCCTGGGTGGACGAGCCGACCCTGTCCACCGCGATGTCGGTGCCGGAATGGATGAACAAATCAAGGTGGTTCACGTCGAAGTGGTTCAACGGCATTATCGCGCCGCTCGGCCCCTTCGCCCTCCGCGGCGTGTTATATTATCAGGGCGAATACAATGGCGGTCGTGGCGCGCAGTTCCAGTTGCTGTTTCCCGCGCTGATCCGGAGTTGGCGCACCTCCTTGGAGCAGCCCGACCTGCCGTTCCTGTTCGTCCAGCTTCCAGGGTACATCGAGCATCGTGCGGAGAAGGACCAGAAGCTGGACATGGACGCGGCCACATTGGCGGCGCTGCGCCAGCCGTCATTTTACGGCATGTTCGCCGACATGCGCGGCGCCCAGTTGAAGGTCTGGCGCAGCGTGCCGCACACCGGCATGGCCGTGACGATCGATGTGGGCGAGCCGTATGACATTCATCCAGAGCAGAAGGAGCCGGTGGCCGATCGCCTGCTGCTGAGTGCGCGGCAGGTGGCCTACGGCGAGAAAATCGAGGGGAGCAGCCCCGCGCCCGCGCGCGTCGAAGCCGACGACGACGGCTTCACCGTGACCTTCGAGCACGTTGGCGACAGCCTGACGGCCAAGGGCGGAACGCTCGAAGGCTTCGACATCGCCGGTCAGGATCTGGCGCTGCGGCCGGCCATGGCGCGCATCGAGGGCGTCGACAAGGTCCGCGTCTGGCATCCGGACGCGAAACGGCCTGCGCTGCTGCACTACGCCTGGGGCGGCTTTCCGCGCTGCTCGCTGTACAACTCCAGCGGCCTGCCCGCCGCGCCGTTCCAGTACAAAGTCCGGGGACGCATCCACCCCGCCGACACGGCCCGCTTCGCTTTCCGGAACCGCAGTTTCGAGGAGGCCCCGGCGGACAAGCCGGATACCGCCGCGGACTGGGTGCTGGCCAAAGGCGCGGTGCGGACGAGCGAGCTGGCCGGTGACGGCAAGTGGTCGTTGAAGCTCTCCGCCCCGAATGCCAGCGCCTCGCAGGACGACATGGCCCGAGGCTTCGGCTGCTTCTGGAACTGCGATCCGCTGCTGCCGCTGGTGGTTCGGCCCGGCTGTGTGTCCGCCTACTCGCTCGACATGGCGGTCACCGGCGGCAAGCCGCTGTCCGCCTACATGCGTCTGTGCCGGCACTCCAACGCGACAGGACACGAGTTCTGGGGTGGCATACCGCTGCCGCGCACGGCCAGCGCGACCTTCGTGCGTCGCCAGATCGCCGGCGTCTTCGCGCCCGTTAACCTTGCTGCGCTCGCTGGAGGTGGTCCGCCGCCGTATAACAGATCCGGTACGGCTGGCGGCCTTTTCGCCAATAACGGCGGCGAAGGCGCGGTCTTCCTGGACAACTTCTCCGACGTGACGCTCCTCCGGCCGCTGTTGACAGTCAGCGACACGGCGCCCATCACGCTGCCCCAGGCGAAGCCGGGACAGAGCGTCGTCTCGGCGCTGCGCACCATCACCAACGGACAACGCCTCACCTGCCCGCGCCAGCTTGACGACGCTCCGGCCGAGCCGGTGTCCACGGTGCTGTATGGCCTGGCCGGTTGCCCACGAATGGAGCCGCACCACATGCAGGAGCTGACGGCCGACGACGTGGGCGACGTCGGCGCCGTGATCCTCGGCGAGCAGGCCGAACTGTTCGAGTTCACCGGCGAACACCGGGGTGCGACGCCGCAGGCCCTGCGCTTCCTGGGCGAGGACGGCAAGAACGGCTTGCGCGGGGGGCCGGCGCCCGAGTCGGAACCGGTCGTAATCCGGTTCCGGGGCGCTGACCGTCCGGGCGAATACCTGGCGAAGCTGCGCATCGTGACGCAGGCCATGAACGCCGGCGTGCTGAGCGCCGGCGAGCCGGGCGAGCCGCCCGTCAATCTCCACTACCTCGACATCCCAATCAGCGTCCGGGTGGCCGGGAAGGGCAAATGAGCCGGATGAACAACCAACAGAAAGAGAGGTTCGGCATGTCCACGATGCACCTCCCGAACGCTGTTGCGGCCTTGATCATGGCGGCGGCGCTGTTGGCGCTGGCCGCGCCGGCCCGGGCGGCGGAGGGTGGCGCCAAGGTGGCGGTCTCCGCCACGGCGGACCTGGTGGCGGCGGAGAACGCGCATCTGCGCATCGAGTTCAGCCGCAAGGACGGCGTCATCCGCCTGGCCAGGCTGGTGAACAAGTCGAACAAGCGGAGCGTCCTGGAGGACGCCGGCCCGCTCTGGAGCGCGGATACCGCGTCGAAGTGTGTCCTCGCGGGCGACGCTCCGGCCAAGGCCGCGAGCCTGGCCGCCAAGGAACTGCCCGACGGCGGAGCGCGGCTCTCGCTGCGCTGGGAGAGCGCCGCTGACGGCATGTTGGATGTCGAGGTCACGGTGGATGTGGCGCCGGGCTCCCGGGAAACGCTGTGGCGCATCCACCCCGCGGCCGTGGACAAGAACGCGGCCATCAAGATGGTGCATTTCCCCGTCTTCGAGGGCGTGGGCCGCGGCGGGAAATGGGACCGGCTGGTCCGGCCGACCTTTGTAAACGAACGGATGCTCAATCCTGGGGGTCTGCCGGAGAGCAAGCTCCTATACCCGTGCGGCGGTTATCCCGGTGTGGCCTACTACATGCCGTTCGTCATCTACGAGTACGCCGCTCCCGGTTGCACGGAGCGGGCAACGGACGATCAGAAGCAGGGCGGCGGCGGTCTCTACATCGCGGCCTACGATCCGCTCTTCCTGGTGAAGGAGTTCTCCAGCAAGGGGCTTGGCGAGGGCAAGGGGACGAGCCTGGCGATCGGTCATTTCGCGGAGGGTCTGGTGACGGATAAGGACGGCAAGCCGGGGCTCGGTTTCCCCTGCGCGATGGGGGTGTTCGACGGCGGCTACTGGGGAGGGCTGGACCTGTATCGCGACTGGGCGCGCGGCCAGGCATGGTGCGCGGCCGGCCCGATCCGCAAGCGGGCGAACTTTCCCAAGAAGCTGTTGAATAGCCACATCAATCACCCCTGGGGCTTCGATCCGGCGGATAAGGTTCTGAAGAGGTTCAAAGAGCTGGGTCGGCTCACAACCGAGGCCCTGAAAGGCGACCCCAAGAAGCCCAAGTCCGAGAGAGTCGGCATGATGGAAGGAGTCATCAGTTTTGAGACTCTTCACATCGAGGAATTCACCGACGAGGAGTTGGCAACGATGGTTCCGGCCACTATGGAACGCATAGAGAACAGCATCAATGTGTTTGCGGACCCCAATACGCCCCACTATTGCATCCAATGGTATCGTTGGCACAGCCAGCCGTTCGACTACGCCTATCCCGACTACTTCCCGCTGAGGCCCGGCTGGTTGGAGTTGCGCGCGCAGCTCGAGAAGGCTCACCCGGGTTATTTTGTCCACATGCCGTACATCAACGGCCGCTGCGCCGCCGAGCATTCCGAACTGTGGACGAAGAACAAGGCGGTGGTGGACAAGTGGTCGACAGGCGGCTCGGAGCGTTGGCACAGTTCCGATTTCTCACAAATGTGCCCGCATACGGAGTTCTGGCAGAATACCTTGACCGACGTGGCCCGTCGGATTTTTACGGAGGCAAAAGCTGACGGCCTGTATATTGACCAGCTAGGCTATACTCCCATCCGCTGCATGAAAACCGACCATGGCCACAAGCCCGGCGACCCCGCAAGCTGGGTCCGCGGTCAGCAGACCATGCTGCGGAAGATTCGCGCCGCGGCGAAGCCGATCAACCCCGACGCGTTCTTCACCACGGAGTTCTTCGCCGAGCCGCTCGTGGGGCTGTGCGAAGGGTTCCTTACCTATGCTTACTCGGATCTTTCGACCCTCTCGTACGTGTACGGCGAGTATGCCATTTTGCATGGACATGCCAGAAGCGCGCCCATCGATGAGAATTACAGCAGAATGGACTGTGCGATGGTGGCGGACATGTTCATCTCCGGCGCTCAGTTTGGGTGGTTAGTTGGTGGTACGGGGGACAGTAATCCACAGGCATACCAGAAGAAACTCGTTCCCTTCCGGCCCAAGGCCCTTCCGTACCTTCTGCTGCCAATGGTGAGGCCCCTCACGGGCACGCAGACCGACCCCTTCTGGACGTCGCTGCGAAAGGGGGATAGCGGCGAGGCGGTCGTGATCGCGACGAATCCGAAGCATCCCACTGCGAAGCCGCCCCTGACGCTGGACGAAACCTTCGAGCTCGACTGCAAGGCGGCCGGGCTGAAGCCGGGCAGATACCGGCTCAAGGCCATCACGCAGGGGGAGGAGAAGGATCTGGGCCCGATGGAGGTCACCGGGGCCGCGGTACAGTTTCGGATCACGCTGGAGCCGCAGGAGAGCGCGATCTATATCCTCGAGCCGCTGGCGGCAAAGGGAAAATGACAAAATGGCTGTTCCCCAAGGGATGACCATGGTAACGGTTACGCCGGCTACGTGCCCACCCGGCGCGCCTTTGCGGGCGGCGGGTATGAGACCCGTACCGGCGCGGGTTCGAAACTCCCTGTCGAGGCGCTGGAGCGGATCGTGCAGACCGCCACCGCGCTTGTCAACCATCAACACTGAACCCTATCTCGACCTCAAGGAGAGCACAACCATAGCCACCCCCCGTGAAAACCTGCTGAAAGTACTGCGCCACAGGCGGCCGGACTGGATCCCGCTGACGGGACACTGCGATCCCTACAATCAGCCGAGCCGCGAGGGTATGGACCCGGCGCTGGCCGAGGCGCTGGGCGAGGTGCGCTGGGGCGGTACCTCCACGGTCGTGTTTTCGCGCTATCTCGGGCTCGATATCATGGACTGGTTCGGCATGCCGGCGGTCCGCATCTCGCGACGGAACGTAACCGTCGAGAGCCGGACCGATGGCGACGTGACGACCAATGTGTGGCATACGCCGAGGGGCGACCTGCGCGAAGTGACCCGGATCTGCCGCGACGAGAGCGGCGCCGTGTCCAGCAACTGGACCGAGCATCTGGTGAAGGAGCCGAAGGACCTGCCCGCGCTCGCCGCAATCTTCGAGGACGAGGTCATCGAGCCCGATCCGGCCGGCATTGAGCGCACCCGCGAGCGGCGGAAGCTCATCGGCGACGACGGTCTTCTGCTGGGCCCCATGGATGGCACGCCGCTCGGGATGATGTATCGCGTCTATTCCGGTGTCGCCGCGCTGGCCTACCTCTGGGCCGATGCGCCCGCCGCGCTGCGCGACTGCTTTGCCGTGATGGAGGCCAACTACCTCAAGCGGCTGAAGATCGGAGTCAACTCCGATATCGACGTGGTCGTCAGCGTAGACGATACTTCGACGACGGCCATTTCGCCGGCGATGTTCGAGGCCTGCGGCCTTGACCTCACTGACGCCCGCGCCGATGCGGCGCACGCCGCCGGGAAGTTCTACCTTCACCACTCCTGCGGGTTGATTCGCGACCTGTTGCCTCTGTACCGCCGGACGCGGATGGATGCCGTCCATGCCTTCACCATCCCGCCGATCGGCAACGTGACCGTGGCCCAGGGACGCAAGGCGCTCGGTGACCGCACCACGATCATGGCGGGAGTGAATCAGCTCGCCGGGCGCATGGACGACCGCGCCGCGGTGCGCGCCGACATCCACCAGATGATCCGTGAAGCGGGCGACGGCGATCACTTCATTCTTGGCCTGGCCGCCTACCCGAACCGCAACATGGAACAGACGAAGTTCGTCGTGGACTGCTGCCGGGAAATCGGCGGCTCTGGGGATGGAGGATGAAGATGCCACGATTCTTATTGCTCCTAGGCCTGGCGGCCGCACTGGGCGGGGCCGCACTCGCCTACGAGTCGCCGGGGCCGAAGGCGCCGGTCCCCGAGCACTCGTGCCCGTGGGTCGAGATGAATCAGCCGGATATCCACACACTGTTCCTCTGGAAGTTCAGTTCCGGCAAGGACCGCGACGCGGAGGTCGGGGCAATCCTGGACAAGGGCGACCTGGAGGATCTCCTGCACGAGAAGGGCACCTCCAGCGGCGGCCTGGTCGAGACCAGGGACAAGATCGAGCCCAAGCTGAACGGGGACGCGAAACGGGCCGCCAGCCTGGGCCGGTTCGGCGGCGGACTCGTGTTGGGTGGCGCAGGCTACGCGGAAGGCGTCGGCACGTTCTCGGCCCTGCTCGGGAGCGACGGCGGGTTCACACTGGACTTCTGGTTCAGGGGCTCGAAGGCGGAGCGGCCGTCCGTGCCGGCCGACGGACGGATTCTGCTGGCCCTCCCAGACAGTTCGGGCAAGCCGCTGGTGAGCGTGGCTTGGAGCGGCGCGGCGTCGGCTGTGCTGGCCGTGGCGGGCGTGGAACGTCTCCGTGTGCCTGTGCGCGAGACGGCCGACGGGTGGCATCACCTCGCGCTGATCGTGGACGCTCCACGCGGGCAGCCGGATTCCGCGACGCTTTCCCTGACGGTGGACGGTGTGACGGCCAAGGCCGACCGCCCCGACCCCTTTCACCCCATCCCGTGGTTCAGGGGCGTTCCGGCGCGGCTGGGGCCTAAGCTCTTCATCGGCGGCGCGCCTGGCCAGCCGGGTTTGCAGGGCGTGGTGGACGAGATTCGGCTGACCAAGGGCGTCAAGCACATGTACCCCTGGAACCCGGGCGCGCAGGAACGAACGCGACGGCGGGAGGAGATCGAACTGCGCCCGCCGTTCTTCAGGAGCTGCCAGGTGCTGACGCGCTTCCGGTTCGACGGGGATCTCAAACCGGATGCCTTCGCAGGACTGTCCTGGACGGGCCGGACGGATGCCGCCCGTTCCCGGCCGGGCATTCAGGGGCAGGCGCTCGATCTCAGCGGCGTGGACCGGACCGGCTTCGCCATGAAGGGCTTCTATATCCTCCCTGAGAAGGAAGGCACCGTCGAGTTCTGGTTCCGTCCGCTGGACTGGAACAACTTCTACGTGGGCGAGTACGACGGCCGCGACGTGCAGGCCCAATGGCTGATGACGCTGACCGCCAAGGATGCGCTCTACGCCACGCCGTCCAAGAATATCGAGGTGATGCGCGGTCGGGCGTGCCGTGACATGAAGCTGCGCTGGCAGCCAATCCACCCCGGCGTCTGGACGCACGTGCTTGTTTCGGTCAAGGACGGCGGCCCTACCGTCTACGTCAACGGCCAGCCCCAGAAGCTCTGGCAGGCCGGCCTGGTCCTCCGCGGGCACCCGCATTCCACCGAGCCACTCAAGAAGTGGCGCGAGCGCACCGGCGGCAAGGACGGCGACGACACCTGGACCCTGGCCTTCGTTCCTTCGCATACGCTCCTCGACGAGTTCACCGTCTATGCGTCGGCCATGAGCCAGGAGGAAGCGTGGAACGCCTACGCACGCTGGCTCCCGGATGCCGCCGCGCAGATGAAGCCGCTGCCCGCGTTCCGGGTGGACTTCGACTACTTCGCCCATTCCTGGGATCGCCAGGAGAGGCTGGTGATCCGCCTGGCCTGTCTTCCAGTCGGCAACTCAAGGCCCGCGAGCGCGGACCTGGAAGTGCGCGATGAGAAGGGCGAGACCCTGCTCTCCATCCAGAAACAGCCCCTGGACGCGGGCGGTTGCGTCGCTTGCACGCTGCGGAAGGCGCTGTCGTTCGGCCGCTACCCGGTAGTGGTGCGCTCGCGCGGCGCCGACGGCGCCGTGCTCAAGGAGGAGAAGCAGGAATACGTTCGCGAGAAACCGGCCTGGCTCGGCAATACGCTGGGCAAGGACCGGACCGTGCCGCCGCCGTGGACGCCGATCGCCGTGGACGGGCGCAAGTTGCGCATGGTCGACCGCGAGATCGAACTCGGCGCCAACGGCCTGCCCAGCCGCATCGAGACGCTCAAGCAGCCGGTGCTCGCCGCGCCCGTGACGGTGCGGGCCGGCAACGCGGAACTGACCGGCCAGGGTCCGATCTTCACCGAGACCGCGCCCGACCGGGTGGCCTGGAAGACCGCTCTTGGCGGGGCCGGACTGACCGCCGACCTGGACGCCTGGATGGAGTTCGACGGCCTGCTCTACTGCGCCATCGCCCTCAAGCCGGCCGCCGGCGCGGAAGCGACGGTGGAGGATCTGGACGTTGATTTCCCGATGGCGGCCGACCGCGCCACGCAACTGCTGGCCAACGGCGGCGGCAACGACTTCCGCGCCTCCTGGATCGCCACCTTGCTCCCCGATGGCAAGGGCAGCGTCTGGCGGAGCTCGGACAAGCCCTATCCCGCGTTCTGCCGAGCCGACGGGATCACGAACTTCATGCCCCACATCTGGCTCGGCACCGACGACGCCGGGCTCTACTTCGGCGCCGAGAACGACAAAGGCTGGACCGTGGACGGCCCCCTGCCCGCGCAGGAGGTCCTGCGGGGGGAGAAGGCCGTGACCCTCCGCATGAACATCATCCGCGAGCCGGCCGTGATCCCGGCCTCGGGCCGACGCTTCCACTTCGTGCTGCTGCCGACGCCCGCCAAGCCCGAGCCGCCCGACTGGCGAAGGCGAATGCTCGGCGGGGTCAACTTCGCTTCCGTGGACTCTTTCGGCGGGTTCAACCTCAAGACGAATCCCGCCGACCCGACCTCGGGGGACGCATTCCGGCTCGAGCCCCACTCCTGGGAGTATGCCGCGGCGCAGGCCAAGGGGTGCCGCGAGAAGTACAACCAGGGCCTCTGCATCCTCTACTCCGACATGAGCTGGCCGGGCTTCGGACCCTCGTTCCGCGACTGGAACCACGACACGCATGCGGGGACGGGGCGGCTCGCGCTGTTCCCGGAGATGGAGGACTACATGGTCTGGGCCGTGAACGAGTTCCTGAAACGAGGCGTGATTGACGGCGTCTACTGGGACGATGCCAGCGTGGGCTACACCTACTCGCTGGCATCCACCGCCTACGAATACGCTGGCAGCAAGAACGGCCGTCGGGTCGGCTTCACCGCGCTCGCGCAACGGCGTGTGAACCAGCGCCTCTGGCGGCTCTTCGAGGCCGCCGGCAAGGAACCCTGCATCTGGGCGCACATGACCGTGTGCTACGAGGTGCCGCTCTTCAGCTTCTGCCGGTACCTGTCGAACTGCGAGTTCGTGACCGGTGTGAGCTTCCCCGGCAAGCGCGATGCCATGGACATGTGGTCGCCTGAAATGCTGCGCCTGCTCGGCGGCTCGGCCAAGTGGGGCACCGGCTACCACAACCTCAGCACGCTGCCGCGAACGCTCCCGACCACGCCCGCCGCCAAGCAATGGCTCTATCCTCAAGCCCGTACGGAGACGGGGCTCTACATGACCAGCGACCAGATGGGCCCCGCCGACGGACTCGGGCAGGTGCTGGCCCGGGAAAAGGCCTTTGACGGTCCGGTGCGCGCCTATCCGTGGTGGAGGGCCGCCGAAGTGCTCAAGGTCACGGCCCCGACCAACGCCCGGGCGCTGGCCAGCGTCTACGCACTCGACGGCCGCGCCATTGTGGTCGTGGCCAACCGCGACCGCGCGGCCGAGCACGACTTCAGCCTCGAACTCGATGCTGCGAAGGTCTTCCCGGGCGCGGCTGGCGTGGCCTGGCGCGATCTCGATCCCGGCCTGAAACCGCCGGCGGCCGTCGTGGCCAGCGCCAAAGAGATCAAGGACACCAGCATGTCCAAGGGCGAGCTCGCGGGGGAGGAGCAACCGATGGACGCGAAGGACCTGATCGACCTGGCAGAGGGCACCACCCCGGAGGGCCGGGCGCTCAAACGGCTGGAATTGCGCGTGGAGGGGAACAAGGCCCGCGTGGTCGTGCGCCCCCGCGACTACCGCGTCCTGGAAGCGAAACCACGGC
>Ga0194111_10003792_pt1 | contig 17773 bp, 10 predicted proteins | sample TA2KigC300mmetaG_FD_146194 | JGI IMG/M metagenome (GOLD analysis project Ga0194111, IMG submission 146194) | Freshwater microbial communities from Lake Tanganyika, Tanzania - TA2015033 Kigoma Deep Cast 300m | ecosystem: Environmental > Aquatic > Freshwater > Lake | place: Tanzania: Lake... | reverse complement strand
GGGATGCGTTCGACGCGCTTACGGCCGCGGGCCATAAAGGTCAGCGACCAAGCGGGGTGCCCCTCGCCACAGGCGCAGTGGCAGGTGGGCTTGCCGCAGGCGCAGCGACAGCCACTATATCGTTGGTCAACACAGAAATGATATCATTGGGCTAATGTGGCTCGGCGCGGCCCTCAGGGTCAAGGCGCCGGTGGCCTTCAGTCTGGCGCACCCGGCAGGTTCGGTCTTGACGATTCCTGATCATGTGATAACCTGGAAGCAGTAAGGCAGTTGCCCTATGCTCGTCGACAGACCATCCGTGCAAGCGCCATCCCGGTATAGGTCCGCGGTGGACCTGATCTTCTGGATCCTGGCGGCCGGGTTGGGTTTCGTGGCTGCCTCCCTCCCCAAGATAGCCCTGCCTCCTGGCACGGACAACGTCACCCGAGCCATTTTCATGAACGGGGGATTCCTGGTGGCTGGGATCCTGCTGGGGGCCTTGAGGCCTGAGCGGGCTTGGCGTTGGGGCTTGGCCAGCATCCTGGCGTTGCCCTTGGCCGATGCCGTGCGCATCGGTGGGGACCCCAATTCCGTGGCGCTCTCGACCGAAGAGATGATGACGGCGCTGCTGGATACGCTGCCCGGGCACGTGACCCACTTCCTGCCCGCGGGACTGGGCGCTTATCTGGGGGCCTACCTGTTCGGCCGCAGGTTCTAGCCGCTCCGCCCAGACCCGCTGCGCGAACCACGCCTTTAGAACGGCTGTGCCAGCGGCATGACCAGCGGAGGCTCGAGCAGGAAGTCGAGGCGCGCCATTTCGGCGGCCGCCTCCCGCACCGACTGCTCGGTGGTAGGCTCTACCGTGATGACAAAAGGCAGGTCGTGCTTGTTGTCGCAGGGCACTTGCAGGACGGCTTCGAGGCTGACGCTCTTGCCGGCGAGGATGCCGGCGAGCGCGGCGATGATGCCCGGCCGGTCATCCACCCTGAAACGCAGGTAGTAGGGCTGTTTCTCGCAGGTCACCGGCAGCGGCCGATACTCGCCCAGGCGCTCGTGGGCAAAGGGCGAAACCCGCTCCGGGCTGCCGCGGCGGATCTCCCTGGCCACGCGCATCAGGTCGCTGACCACGGCCACGCCGGTGGGCCGTGACCCCGCCCCGCGGCCGTAGTAGAAGGTGTCCTCTCCGTAGGCGCCTTTGACCCAGATGGCGTTATAGGCGCCCCGCACCCCCGCCAGAATGGTCGCCTGGGGCACCAGCGCCGGCCGCACCGAGAGCAGCAGACCCTCCGGGGTCTGCCGCGCCGCACAGATCAACCGGATGGTGTGCGCCAGCCGGTGGGCGTACTGGAAATCCACCGGCGAAATCCGCCGGATGCCCTCGGTGAAGATGTCCGAGGGGGTGATCCTCTCGCCGAAAGCCAGCGCCGACAGTAAAGCCAGCTTCGAGCGGGCATCGTAGCCGTCCACGTCGGCGCTGGGGTCGGCCTCGGCGAGACCCATCCGCTGGGCCTCCTTGAGCACGGCCTCCAGAGTGTCTCCCCGCTTCTCCATCTCCGTGAGGATGTAATTGCTGGTGCCGTTCAGGATGCCATAGAGGGCCACCACCCGGTCTCCCGAGATGCCCTCCCGCAGCACCGCGTGGATGGGAATGCCGCCCGCGACGCTGGCCTCCATGGCCAGGTTGGCGCCCGAGGAGATGGCCAGCTCCCACAGCTCGGCCCCGCGCAAGGCGAGCAGCTCCTTGTTGGCGGTGACCACGGACTTCCTCAGCGACAAGGCCGTGGTGATGATCTCGGCCGCCACCGTGGTCCCGCCGACCAACTCCGCCACGATGTCCACTTCCGGGTGGGTGGCCACCTGGCGCCAGTCGGTGGTCTTGAAGACCGGATCGAGAGCCTCCGGCAGGCGCACCTGATCCACGTCCAGACTGCACACCGCTTTCACGGCCAGGGGGAAGCCCAGCTTCTCAGTGATCTGCCGGGCGTTCTCGGCCAGGATCGTCACCGTGCCGGAGCCTACGTTGCCCAGGCCCACGATGCCGAGGTTGACATGCTCCATATCTGGCCATGATAGCGCGCCCGCCGGGATGAAGCGCCGCGGGGAAGATGGTATAAAGGGAATTCCTATGACGCGACGAGACTTGCTGATCAACCTCCCCGCGCTGGCCGCCGGCGGGGCTTACACCGCGGCCGCCGCGCCCCCGCGCAAAGCACGGCTGCGCTCGGCCCTGTGCGCCTACTCCTTCCGGCAGGCGCTCCAGAGCAAGAGCATGTCCTACCACGACCTGGTGACCCTGGCGGTGGATACCGGCATCGACGGGCTGGACCTGACCGTCTACTGGTTCCCGGGCACGGGCGACGACTTTCTGCTGCCGCTCAAGCGCCTAGCCTACCGTTCCGGGGTCGAGATCTACAGCATCTCGGTGCGCACCGAGATGACCCGGCAGGCCCCGGAAGCACAAGCCAAAGAGGCCGCCACCATCAAGCAGTGGGTGGACGTGGCCGAGCGGCTGGGAGCGGGCCACATACGGGTGTTCGGCGGACGGGTTCCCAAGGAGGCCACCGAGCAGCAGGCCGCCGGCTGGGCCGCCGAGGTGCTGAAGCGCGCCGCCGAACATGCCGGGGCCAAGGGCATCATCCTGGGCCTGGAGAACCACGGCGGAGTAACCGAGAAGGCCACCACCATCATCCAGATCGTCCAGCAGGTGAATTCGCCCTGGGTGGGGATCAACCTGGATACCGGCAACTTCCGCCAGGAGCCGCTGCGGCAGATCGAGATGTGCCTGCCCCACGCCGTCAACATGCAGTTCAAGTCCGAGATCAGTGGCGAGGACGGCAAGCGTCAGCCCTCCGACTGGGAGCGCATAATCAAGATGGCAGCCGCGGCGGGCTACCAGGGTTACTTGGCGCTGGAGTACGAGGCCAAGGAAGACCCAGGCACGGCCGTGCCCCGCCTGCTCGGTGAGCTGCACCGCCTGGCGCAGAAATACAGCGGCTGAGTCGCTCGATTCTCGGGAGAGGAGCCCCTGTGATCAACTCAGACAGCACCCGCCGTGGCTTTCTGGGCGGCGCCCTGACCGCCGCCGGATTGGGCGCGGCGGCGCCGACCTCCGCGGCGCCCGCGGCCGACGATCTGAAGCTGGGCGTGGCCAGCTACTCGCTGCGGCAATTCCAGCGCGGCCTGGCCATCAAGATGATGCAGCGGCTGAACGTCCCCTACATCTGCATCAAGGAGTTTCACCTGCCCTATAGCAGCACGCCCGAGGAAGCGGCCCGCGCCGCCAAGGAATTCGCCCGAGGCGGGCTGAAGATCGTGGGGGGCGGCGTCATCTACATGCAGCGGGACGACGACGAGGACGTGCGCCGCTACTTCGAGTACGCCAAGTCCGCGGGCATGCCGCTGATCGTCGGCGCTCCTTCGCAGCAGAGCCTGCCGCGCGTGGAGAAGTTCGTCAAGCAGTACAACATCCCCGTGGCCATCCACAACCACGGGCCCGAGGACAAGCAGTTCCCCACGCCGGAGTCGGTGCTTAAGGCCATCCAGGGCATGGACCCCCGCGTGGGCCTGTGCATTGACGCCGGCCACACTACCCGCACCGGCGCCAACCTGCTGGATTCCATCCGCGCGGCGGGCAGTCGCCTGCTGGACTTCCACATCAAGGACCTGAAGGATCTGCGCGACGGCAAGAGCCAGGTCCCGGTGGGCGACGGGGCCATGCCGGTGGTGGATATCTTCAAGCTGCTCAAGCAGATGAACTTCCAGGGCTACGTCAACCTGGAGTACGAGATCGAGGCCGACGATCCCCTGCTGGGGATGGCCAAGTCCTTCGCCTATATGCGAGGCGTGCTAGCGGGTTTGAGGGGGGCGAGCTCCTAACCCGGGGCGCCCTCTGGGCCCGGGGCCGTAGGCCATGCCGGAGCCCGTCGCGGCCCAGCCGGAAGACCAACCGTCTCACTGTTGGGCCACCCGCGCCGCCGGGTTCTCCACTTCGGAATCACGGCTCACCCTGCGGTGGAGTGGACCGCCCAGCAACTACCCTTTGCCCCGGATCAGATTGCCGATAGGCACAGGTATTCGGCAGGCGAAGATTGACAGCCTGCCGAAGCTGCGGTACAAATGCCGATGGTGGGTGATCTCCCCTGTTCACGAAGTGAACCCTTAGTCAGGGAGGTGGTTGATGCGAACTCGAAAGGGCAATCTTCACAGGCTGGTGTACGTCCTGTGCGGCATAGGTTTGATGCTGGTCCTGACTGGCAGCCTCGGCGCGCAGTCCGGCAGCGGCAGCGTTCGCGGCTCGGTGCGGGACCAGACTAGCGCGGTGCTTCCGGCGGCGGAGCTGGAACTGACCAACAGGGCGACCAACATCACGCTGCGCACCAAGAGCAATGAGGCCGGCCTGTACGTATTCCCCTCGGTGATTCCGGGCGAATACCGGTTGACGGTGAAATTCGCGGGGATGCAAACCCTGGAGGCGCCGGTGCAGGTGCAGGTGCTGCAATCCACGGTCTACGACGCCACGCTGCGGCCCGGCAGCACGGAGACCACGGTAACGGTCACGGCTGAAGCCGGCCCGCTGCTGGTAGTGGACAATCCGACGCTGGGCCACGTCCTGGAGCGGCAGCGGATCGAGCAGTTGCCCATCAACGGGCGGTCGATCGAGCAACTGCTGGCTACGGTTCCCGGTCTGGAGAATCCCAGGCCCGGCTCGAACATCCAGGTCCGGTCATTCGGCATGATGGCGGGGGCGCACAACTACTTTCTGGACGGAGCGGTGCTGGAGCAGTCGATGTGGAACGAAGGCACTATCCAGAGACCGCCGGGGCTGGACACGATCCAGGAATTCAAGGTGGAGAACAACGCACACTCCGCCAAGTACTCGCGCATGACCACCATAGTGATGTCCACCAAGAGCGGGACCAACCAATTGCATGGGGCGGCCTTCGAGACCAACCGGAACAACGCTTACGGCAAGGCCCGCCGGCGCACGGACTTTGGCCAGTTCCCGGAGCTGAGCCGGAACGAGTTCGGCGCCAACCTGGGGGGGCCGGTCGTCCTGCCCAGGCTCTATGACGGCCGCAACCGCACGTTCTTCTTCGCGGCCTACGAGGCCTACCGGGCCAGCACGCCGGGCTCCCTGGCGAGCCGGGTTCCCAGCATGGCCATGCGAAACGGGGACTTCAGCGGCCTGCTGGACAGCCAGGGCCGGCTGAGCGTCATCTATGATCCCCTCACCACCAACACGCAAACCTGGACGCGCCAGCCGTTTTCTTACGGGGGCAAGGTGAACGCGATCGACCCCAAGCGGATCAGCCCCGTGGCCAAATATCTGTTCAGCGTCCTGCCGGAACCGACCTTTGCGGACCGCAACCCGCTGCTGGAGAACAACTGGTTCGGGACGTCGCCCGACGACACCAACGAACTGACCGTCACCACCCGCATCGACCACCGCATCACGGACAACGACCAGTTCTACGCGCGGCACACGGAAGGCCGGGTGGACCGGCACTACGCCATCTACAGCACGTCGGGAAACATCCCCACCACAAACGGCATCGGCAACTGGGGCCTTCACGACAGCCTCAACCGCAGCACGGCCGCCTCCTGGGTCCACACGTTCTCTCCCACGCTGTTCAACGAGCTGCTCGCAACCTACTCCCACGCTTACCGGCTCTCGAGCACCGGCGACCCCGCGGTGAGCTACGCGGACGAGCTGGGCCTGCCCAACCCGTTCAAGCTCAAGGGCCTGCCGTATCTGTCGGAAATCGGCCTGACACCCTCCCACTACCTGCGGTCCACCTTCACCAACATGTACGATCACGTCTATTACATCTTCAACAACAACACGACCAGGATTCTCGGAAAGCATGAGCTCCAGTTCGGAGCGCAGATCCGCTACGACAAACTCACCACGCTGCCGCAACAGGTCTTCGGCGCGGGCACCATCTACTACAACACCCCCTTCACGTCGCTGTATGACCCGGCCAGCTCGCGCACCGCGCCCCTGGCGACGACGCGCACCGGACACAATCTGGCCAATCTCTACCTCGGACACGCCAATTACTCCGCGCCTCGGCGCAAGGGGATCTTCGATGTGCGGCGGCAGGAACACGCGTTCTACTTCCAGGACAACTTCAAAGTCGCCCCCCGGCTCACGCTCAACCTGGGCGTGCGCTGGCAGCTCACGCCCGCCATGGGCGAAACCCGGGGCATCTATGTTCCCGCCTTCGACCGCGCCACCCGCACCGTTCTGCTGAGTCAGCCCCTGGACAAGGTCTATGCGCTGGGAATGAATACTCCCGCGGAGATCGAGAGTTTCCGGGCCATTGGCGTCAAGTTCGGCTCTTACCAGGACGCCGGCCTGCCCGCCAAGGGAGTCAACGGCAACTGGAAGGACTGGGGCCCGCATGTGGGCTTTGCCTGCCGCTTCGGGGACGGCGGCCGGAGCTTCGTGCTGCGGGGCGGCTATAGCACGTCCTACTTCAATGAGGGCCTCTATAGCTGGATGGACCAGTCCGCCGCCGCCTCGCCGTTCACCGTCAGCTACCAGAACTTCTCTCCGGTCTATGCCTCAGAGTCGCCTGACGGGATCTCCAACTACGGCCTGCGGTCCGTTCCCGCGATCATCGCGGGGGTGAACAGCAAGGAGGCCATTCCGGCGGACAAGCCTGTGCCGCTGACGCCCGGACAAACGTCGAACTACTACTTCACACCCAACCAGCCGACGGCGAAGGTGCAGGACTGGAATGCGACTCTGGAGAAGGAGATCATGGGCAGCACTGTCTTCCGGGCGGGCTATGTGGGTAACCATGGCAGCAACCAGATGCAGGTCTACTCCTACAATGACGCCATGCCCACGTATATCTGGTACGCCACCAAGAAGACCCCGCTGCCGACCGGACTGTACTCCGGCGTAGCGACGCGCCCGTTCGACCAGACCACGTATGGGTCGCTGGTGGAATACCGGAAGACCGGGTGGTCGAATTACCATGGCGTCCAGATGAACCTGGAACGAAGGTACAGTCAGGGCCTGGGATTCCAGCTTAGTTACGTGATCGGGAATGCGTTGCGCGCCGGGGACCAGGCCGGAGGCTCCGGCTACACCTCGTCGGTGCCGGAACTGAATCAATACCTGCCTGGGGCGGTGCCGTCCGACTACGACGAGCGCAACCGCCTGTTGAACTACCGGCGCGACATCTCGGTTCCGAAGCACCGGGTCAGATGGAACTGGATTGTGGACCTGCCTTTCGGCCGGGGCAAGCTGCTGGGGGGCAGCGCGCGTGGCGCGCTGGAGAAGGTGATCGGCGGGTGGCAGGTCGCCGGAATGGGCACGCTTTACTCCAGCTACACCACGCTGTCCACTGGCAACTGGAATCTCACAGGCGAGCCCATCCGGACATATGGTTACCAGCATCCTATCCAGGATTGCCGGAGCGGGACCTGCTACCCGGGTTATCTGTGGTGGAACGGCTACATCCCGTCCAACCGGATCAACAGCGTGGATGCCAATGGCAGGCCGAATGGGGTGATGGGGGTGCCGACGGACTACAAGCCGGCGGTGACGCCGCTGATTCCCTGGGGAGCCACCGCCATGCCGGCCAACGCCCCGGCGGGTACGGTTGTCTCCACATACTGGGACACCAACACCGTTTGGATCCCCCTGAACACTGGCGTCATCCAGCGGACGACCTACAATCCCAACCTGCACCCGTGGCGGAACCAGTACATCGGCGGGCCGAGACAGTGGGGGCTGGATGCGTCTTTGTTCAAGCGGATCCGCCTCCGGGAGGGCGTGGAACTGCGGTTCACGGTTGATGCCTTCAACGTCTTCAATCACCCCAACAACCCGGTAGGCGGCGGCGCAGGAATACTGGATACCATGGGCCAGTCGAACGCATCCCGAGAGTTGCAGCTCTCGGTGCGGGTGTCGTGGTAGCAGGATTGGCCGTGCGGCGGAGAAGCCGGTTGGGCAACGCGGCGCCGCTTTGGGCCGCACTGGGGGCCTCCGTCCTGCTCGGCGCGGAGGCGCCGGAACGGACCACGGCAGATCAACCACCGCGCAAGGTTATCGTGGGGACGGTCGTGCGGCCCTTCTGGGGTACCTACCCGGGCCTGGAGCGGCGCCTGGACGTGCTCGCGGGCCTCGTGGATCGGCTGGCTGAGCAGGCCCGGGAGAATTACGGCCGCGGCCTGGATCTGGCGGTGCTTCCTGAAGTGGCTGTGACCGGCGGGATCTACGGCGACATCCTGAAGAACTCCGCCCCCCTCGAAGGGGCCGTCAGAAACGCCTTCGCCCGGAAGAGCCGGGAGCATCGGTGCTATATTGTCGTCCCCATGTACCTGCTGGAGGACAGAGAGAAGCGACTGTGCTTCAACGTGGGGGTTCTGTTCGACCGTCGGGGGGAGGTCGCGGGTATATACCGCAAGCTCCACCTGGCGGTCCCGGCCGGCAGCGACTTGATGGAGGGCGGGGTCACCCCCGGCAAGGAGGTGCCTGTGTTCCAGTGTGACTTCGGGAAACTCGGCATCCAGATTTGTTTCGACATGGCTTACGACCATGGGTGGCAGGAACTGCAACGGCAGGGAGCGGAGGTGGTGGCCTGGCCGACGCAGTCGCCGCAGACCGCCCGCCCGGCCTCTCGCGCCTGGCGGGGCCGCTTCTATGTCGTTTCCAGCACGTGGCGCGACAACGCTTCCGTCTTCGAGCCCACCGGCAGGATCACTGCCCAGGTCAAGCCTCCGGAGGAAACCCTCGTCCAGGAGATCGACCTCAGTTACGCCATCCTTCCCTGGAGTGCGAAGTTGTCGCAGGGAGCGGCGCTGCGGGACAGATACGGCGACCGGGTGGGCTTCCGGTACTACCCCGAAGAGGACCTCGGGATCTTCTGGTCCAACGATCCCCAGCTCCCGATCGGGAAGATGATCCGGTCCATAGGCCTGGCTGAAGCCGGCGACGAGCTACAGCGCATCCGGAAGCTATACCAGAAGGCCGGGGTTCCTGGTTCTTGAAAGCGCTGCCTGGCCGCCGGACCGGCCCGCCGGACCATCACCGTGGAGTGCGCCGCGCTCTGGCGGGATCGCCGGAACCAGACTCGGGGAGGCTCCAGCGGTAGGTGTTCCACATGTCCTGGACGAAGGGATCCCAGGTTTGGCGCTGGCGGGCCCAACTGGATGAGTAGTCCCTCCCGCGGGCCTGCTTGATGATCTGCACCGCATCGGAGTCGTCCTCGGTCATCCAGCGGTCCACGTAGTCGAAGAAGGCCGGGTGGGCCCACTGATCCACCACCCCCAGAATCCTGGCGGCCAGGGCCTCCCCCACCCACGCGAGGCTGGTGCAGCAGCGGCGGTAGCTCTCGCCGATATCTCCCGGCCAGTCGGATGGCGGGAGGTGCTCGTAGGGGCCCCAGTCGGGATGGTCGGGGTGGCCCTGAGGGCCGAAGTGTCCCGCGTAGACCACAGTGGCCCCGCTCCAGGCCTGGTCGTGCATCGTCTGCCGGTCTTCGCCGAAGGCCAAGCCAGGGTAGGTCTTGGAGGGGGCCGCCATGTTTGCGTCCCCGAGCATCAGGCCGGCGAAGGAGATCAGCCACTTCCGTCCGCTGTTGTGCCCGCCATGGGCGAACCATCCTGAATGCCCGCCAGCCCGGACGATCGCCCACAGGTCGATGCCCACCTGCACCATGCTGACCAGGAGCTTCTCCTTCTGCTCGGTGGTGAAGTCGGAGCACAGCAGCAGCGAGCCCATACTGGCCGCTCGGGCGATCTCCCGACCGTAGACCGGCATGTTCTCCATGGGGGCGGCGAACTCATAGCTGATCGTGTCCAGCCACGGACGCTGGAAGATCCGCTCCATGAAGGCCAGCGAGAGAGGGCCGCTGTCGTGCTGCATGCGGATCCCGTCCACAGGCAACTGCGGCAACAGGTCGCGCCGGAGGCCGCTGGCCCGATAGAGCCTGTCGCGCTTCCGGTCGCAATAGCCGGGACGAAAAGTGTCCGCCGGCACGGCGCCGGCGAGCGAGGTCAGCACAGCCGCGGTCCGGATGGGGTTGGCCGCATGGTCCGACGGACGGAGCATGTTGGGGACCAGGCCCGCCGAATCGACGCTAATCGAGGAGACGAGCGCATCGCCGGGCTTCAGGGTGAGCGGCGGGTACACATCGTAGTCCGAACTGTACCGCCCCGAAGCCAGACGGCTGTCGAAGCCGGTCTTGCTGTTGTTGGTGGTAAGGTTCAGCACGGAGCCGTTTCGCCCCGGGGTGGGAGCTGGGGAGATGCCGATGACGTTGACCTCGCCGACCACGTACCAGTCCCCGTTGACGAACTGCCCGCACGGCGCTTCCCGGTCGAAGGTCCAGGTGATGCCGTACTGGCTGACGCTGGTCAGCAGCGGCAGCTTGGGTATGTCGCTTTGGCCGGAGGCCGAGCACAGGGCGGCGGCTGCTCCGGCAAGGAGAAGCCGGGCCAGACCAGGACGCCTGGGCCGGGCTGCGGACCGCGGCCATTCAAATGCTGAACAATAGCGATCCATTTCTTAGCGCCTTTCTACACCAGACCCGGGGGGCGGGTCAAGGCAAGAGCGAAGTTCGCACCCGCGATTGTCCGGCTCCCCGCTGAAAGCAGCGACTCTGGGAAGCTCCATTGTTATCCCGCCTTCCTGGCCAACGCAAGGGTAGCTCGTCACCACAATCTTCCGCTGCTGTACAGCCGCGCATAAGCACAGGGACATGCTCCCTGGTGGCGCACGCTTTAGCGCAATGTCACTTAGTTTTCGCACCACGGGTCTTTGCGCGGGCGGCGACGATTCTCGAGCGGCCCGGTGGGGTGGGCCTCCAGGCCTGCGAGCCGGCATCCTTGCCGGCTTACCTGCCGCGGGCTGGGCTCCCGGCCGAAAGCTGGTTGGAAAACCCGCCCAAAGGGCACCCGGCAAACCTGGAGGTTGACCCCACGGAATCGCTGGCAGGGCATCGGTTGCGGCTGTGCCACGCTGTGGGGCGGCTCGCTGAGCCGCCGCCGGCCCCGCGGGGAGCCGACCAGGGGGCCGGCCCCACGAAAACCAAGTGACCTTGGCCTAAGAGGCCGCCCCTCCCGGGATCAGGCTTTGCTCTTACGCAGCTTTTCGCGCTGCTCGCGTAGCACCGCCCTGCGGCTCAGCCGGATCTTGTTGCCCTCGATGCTCAGCACCTTCACCAGGATCTGGTCGCCCTCCCGCAATTCGTCGCGCACATCGCGGATGCGGCTCTCGGCGATCTCACTGATGTGCAGCAAACCGTCGGTGCCGGGGAACAGCTCGACGAAGGCGCCGAACTCGACCAGCCGGACCACCTTGCCCAGGTAAGTCTTGCCCACCTCGGCCTCGGCGGCGATGTCACTCACCATCTGGCGGGCCTTCTCCATGGCCGCCTCGTCGGAGGAGTAGATGCGCACCGTGCCGTCGTCCTCGACGTCGATCTTCACCCCGGTCGATTCGGTGATCCCGCGGATCACCTTGCCGCCCGGCCCGATCAGCTCGCGGATCTTGTCGGTGGGGATGGTCATGGTGAAGATGCGCGGGGCGTAGGGCGACAGCGCCGTGCGCGGCGCGGCCAGCACCTCCTCCATCTTGGAGAGGATGAACAGGCGCCCCTGGCGGGCTTGCTCGAGGGCCTCTCGCATCACCTGCGCGCTGACGTTGGCGACCTTGATGTCCATCTGGAGGGCGCTGATGCCCTCCCGGGTGCCGGCCACCTTGAAGTCCATGTCCCCGTAGTGGTCCTCGGCGCCGGCGATGTCGGTGAGCACGGCGGCGCGCTCCCCTTCGGTGACCAGGCCCATGGCGATGCCGGCCACCGGAGCGGTGGTAGGCACTCCGGCGTCCATTAGCGCGAGCGCCGCGCCACACACCGTGGCCATCGAGGAGGAGCCGTTGGACTCCAGGATGTCGCTGACCACGCGCATGGTGTAAGGGAAGTCGCTTTCGTCTGGGACCACTGCGCTGATGGCCCGCTCGGCCAGCGCGCCGTGGCCGATCTCGCGCCTGCCCGGCCCGCGCAGGAAGGCCACCTCGCCCACGCTGAAGGGCGGGAAGTTGTAGTGCAGCATGAAGCGTTTGGAGGTCTCGGAGGGATCCAGCAGCTCGATGCGCTGCTCGTCCTCCTTGGTCCCCAGCGTCACCGTCACCAGCGCCTGGGTCTCGCCGCGGGTGAACAGGGCCGAGCCATGCACTCGGGGCAGCACGCCGACGTCAATCGAGATGGTGCGGACCTCGTCGAAGGCGCGCCCATCCGGGCGGCGGCCCTCCTCGAGCACCTGGCGGCGGAACACACGCTCCTTGAGCGCCTCGAACAGCCGGCCGGACTGGTCCTTCTCTTCCTCGGCTGCCTGTTCGACGACCTTCTTCTTGAGCGCCTCCAGGCGGGCGTAGCTCTCCATCTTGCCGTGCTTCTTGGCATCCAGCGAGTCGATCAGCTCTTCGCCGTAGGTGGCCGAGATCCGATCGTAGAGTTGCTGGTTGAACGGCGGCGGCGTGACCTCGCGCTTGGGCTTGCCCGCCGCAGCCACCAGCTCACGGATGCCGGTGATGATCTTCCGGCAGCAGTCATGGCCGAACTGGATGGCTTCCAGCACCTCGGCCTCGGTGGCCTCCTGGGCCCCCGCCTCCACCATGACTATGCCGCTCTCGGTGGCCGCCACCACGATGTTCAGCTTGGCTTCCTTGGCCTGCTCGTAGGTGGGGTTGGCCATCAACTGTCCGTGGACCAGCGCCACGCGCACCGCTCCCAGCATCTCCGGAAACGGAACGTCGGAAATGGCCAGGGCGGCGCAGGCGCCGGCCATGGCCAGGGTGTCGGGGTCGCGCACCGGATCGGCCGACAGCACCATGCCGATCACCTGGGTCTCGCAACGGAAGCCCTCCGGGAAGAGCGGCCGGATGGGCCGGTCGATCAGCCGGCTGGTGATGATTTCTTTCTCGGTGGGACGCCCCTCCCGCTTGAAGAACCCGCCGGGGAACCTGCCGGCGGCGTAAGTGTACTCCCGGTAGTCCACGGTGAGGGGGAAGAAGTTGATGCCCACCCTAGGGTCGGGGGCGGCGCAGGCCGTGGCCAGCACCACTGAATCCCCGCAACGCACTACAACGGCGCCGCCGGCCTGCTTGGCCACCCGGCCCGTTTCCAGACTGAGCACACATGTGCCCAGGTCAATTTCACAGGTATTAACCATATCGAACCCTCCACTCCCGGCCGGACAACCGCGCCGGGCAAAATTGGGTCACGCGGACCCAAGAGGGAGATTGAAGTCGCCGCAGGCCGTGAGGATCTGGCGGGGGACAGCGGCCGACTGAGCCGGCCCCGCCGCAGGAAATGCTCAACACTTTCGCCCGCCTGGCCTGCCAGTACCTTCTAGCGGCGCAGGCCCAGCTCCTGGATAAGGCTCTGATACCCTTGCGGGCTGTGCCGTTTCAAGTAGTTCAGCAGCCGCCGGCGCTGGGCCACCATGGCCAGCAGACCCCTCCGTGAAGAGTGATCCTTGCGATGCGCCTTGAAATGTTCGGTGAGCTGCGTGATCTGCTTGCTGAGCAGCGCCACCTGCACCTCGGGCGATCCCGTATCGGTCTTGTGTCTGCGGAACTTAGCTACGACCTTCTTTTTGGGATCCGTCGCCACTGCCATGCTAGAGGGGGTACTCCTTGTCTGTTCTCTTAATCTCCGTCTTTCTCCTCTGTAGGATACCACAACATGGGGTACCGGGGTATGCCCGGGGCCCTTAGAAACTCAGCCTGAGGGCGAGCTGGATGACCCGCCAGCTCTCGCCGTTCTGGTTGGTGGTGGCCGAACTGGCCGTGGAGAGGGTCACGCAGCAGGCCTGGCCAAAGACCAGCGAGTTGACCGCCGGACTGCCCACGCTGGCGTCGCGGGGATTCCGGAAGTTGGGATGGTTCAGGGCGTTGAAGAACTCGCCGCGCAGAACCATACGGACGCGCTCGCTGATCTGGACGCCCTTGGAGACGCCCGCATCCAGGTTCCAGTAGCTGGGCCCCTGGAAAATGTTCCTTCCGATGCCCACCTCTCCAGGCGCCGGGAACGTGAAGGCCTCGGCGTTGGGGAAGAACACCGGTCCGATGACCCCGGCTTTCTCCTGCAACTTCGCCTTGGGGAGGACCACACCAGGCTTCAGGGCGGCGCGGGACTGGGCGGTGGCGTTGTGGGTCAGCACGCCCGAGCGCACGGTGAAAGGCTCGCCGGACTGATAGGTGTAAATGCCGTTGGTGCTCCAGCCGCCCAGCAGCAGATCCACCAGCCGGCCCGCGCTGCCCAGCCACTTCTTGCCTTTGCCGAAAGGCAACTCATAGATGCCAGTGAGGTTGAACGGGTGGCGCTGGTCGTAGTCGGAGCGAGCGCGCTCGTTACGGTAGTTGCGGGCATCGGCGGCCGTGCGCGCGCCGGTGGTCGTCAGGCCCCCGCCCACGGTGGCGGCCACCGGATCCAGCGAGAGGGTGTCGAGGGACTTGCCGAAGGTATAGGCTCCGCCCAGGAGCAATCCCGCCCGGTCGAAACGCTTACGGACGGTGAGCTGGCCGGCGTGGTAGGAGGAGTCGCCGCCGTTGTCGATCATCATGATCTGGGCGAACTGCTGGTTCGGACGCAAGCGGCCCGCCAGGGTGGATTGCTCGAGGCGGTTGCCGAAGTTGCCGGCCGCATTCTGAGCCAGGTCCGTCTGCGAAGTGGCGGTGTTGGCGACCGAAGAGGTGATAATGCCCTGCTGGATCCACGGCACGGTGACGGCGCCCGGACAGGCCGCGCCGCTGGACAGGGTGCCGTCCGGCCGGCATCCCCCACCCAGATTCAGGTTCTTCTGCATAGCCAGGAAGGAGGGCAGGAGCGGGGTCACGTCGATCTGGTTGGCGTCCCAGGCGCGGTAAAGCCGCGTGCCGCGTCGTCCGACGTAGCCCACGCTGACCACGAACCCGCCGGGGACCTCCCGCTGCACGGTAAGGTTCCACATGTGTACTGTCGGCAGTTTCAGACCCTGGTCGAACGTCCGCGACGGCGGGGCGTTGCTTTGAACTTGGGCCGGCGGGGTCAGGAAACTGGAGGGCTTGACCGTGGGCGGGGTCATCTCGCCGGGGAAGCCCGCGCCCAGACGGACATTGGGGACGGCCTGGCAGCCAGGCGTGGTCACCAACGCCCCGCCGGAACCCGAGAAGTTCGAACTGCAACGGAAGCTCTGACCCGGCACCGCCGCGGCCACGGAAGTCACCTGGAAGGTGTTCAGTGGATCGAAGGCGATCCCGTATCCGGAGCGGATCACCATTCTCGAGGAGCCGCCAGGAGACCAGGTGACGCCCAGCCGCGGCGCCAGCGCGCCCCGGTTGAAGTTGGTGAACCACCGCTCGGCGTGGATGTAGGTCACCGGACCGTCGCGGCCGTCCGGGTACTTGTTGGGGACGTAGACGCGCCCGCCGGCTTCGGTGGGCGGAGGGTTCAGCTCCCAGCGCACCCCGAAGCTAAAGGTCATGTTCCGGCGCACTTTCCACTCGTCCTGCGCGAAGAAGTTGTACTGCCTGGCGCGCTGGCCCTGGGCCCACAGCGTGACCCGCTTCTCGCCCGAGCGGAAAGGCAGGAACGTATCGTTCTTGACATCGCCCAGGAACACCTGGGTCAGACCGGCGGGGATGCCCAGCAGGTCGTTGACCATGCCCTGCAAACGGTTCAAGTCGTTCGCCTCGATGCCCGCCACCGTGGTCGAGGCCAGCGCCGGTAAGGTTATGCCGGCCGGGGGCCGCGTGGTGCGCGAAAGAGAGATCGCCGGCGTCAAGCTGGTTCCTCCCACGTCGCCCCGCTGGTCGTTGTGCTGGTAGAAGCGGAAATTGGCCCCGAAGCGCAAGACGTGCCTGCCGGTCAGGAAGCTCAGGTTCTCAACGATCTGCGGCGTGTTGACGGCCCGGTAGGTGCGCGGATTGGCCGTGTAGTGTACGTCGGAGTTGTTGAAGGTGAAGCGGGGGGCGTTAGGGAATTGAGGATTGGCTTCACCCTGCGTGAACAGGAACTGCCAGCGAGAGAAGCCCAGCGTCAGCTCGTTGACCAGGCGCGGCGAGAGCACGCTGCGCAGTCCGACGGCGATGTTGTCCGCCGGCCGGAACACCTCGCCGCGGGGCGGGTAGCCGGGCAGGACCACCGGACGGGAGTTGAGCGGGTCGCCGTTGAGGGTCTGCTGTTCGGCCCCCAGCCAGCGGCCGAAGATGCTGTGCCGATCGCTGATGGCGTGGTCCACCCGCAGCAGATGCTGAGGTCCGCGGACCTTGAAGGGCGTATTCCACTGATAGATTCCGGTGTTGAGGCCATCGCCGGAGTTGTAGGAGTTGGGCCCGGGGTACCCCCCCAGCACGGACTTAACCGCGGAGTCCAGCCCAAGGCGCTGCGGATCGGCGGCAAAGACGTTGAAGGTGGCGACGCAGTTGAGGTCGCCCCCGGAAGTGCAATCGCGTACTCCGGCCACGTACTGGCCGGTGCGGGGATCGACCAGCAGCGGGCTGTTCCGGGTCATGCGCTGCCCGCCGATGACCAGGGGATTGACAGGATCGGCCTTCCAGTAGCGGAATACCCCGGAAAGGGCCGTGGGCGTATAGAGATCGACGGATTCGCCGAAGGCCTTGTCGATGGGGTCGGCGAAGTTGACCTTCTGGCCCTGCCAGCTTCCGAAGAAGAAGGTCTTGTTCTTCTTGATGGGGCCGCCGATCTCGAAGCCGTACTGGTTCAACTGGATCACCGGCTTCAGCCTGCCTTGCGCGTTAGTGTAGAACTCCATGGCATTCAGCGCGGTGTTGCGGAAGAACTCGAAGACCGTGCCGTGATATTCATTGGTCCCCGACCGCGTCGCGATGGACACGTTCGCGCCCGAGTTGCGCCCCTCCTCCGCCGAAGGGTTCGAAGTAGTGACCTTGAACTCCTGCACGTTGTCGGGATTGAGGCGGAAGATGTTGTTGACCGGATTGGAGTTGGTGGATTCGTTGGCCTCGATGCCGTCGATGGTCACGTTCACGGCGGTGGATCTCGCGCCGTTCACGTTCACCGTGTTGCCCGAACGCTGCACCACTCCCGGTTCGTACATCAGCAGGTTGAGCGGGTTGCGCCCGTTCAGCGGCAGGGTCACGATGGAGCGCTGCTCGACCACGTTGCCGAGCGTGGCCGTGCTGGTTTGCAACAGCTCGGAAGTGGCGCTGACCATCACGCTCTCGGTGGTGGCGCCGACTTCCAGGGGCATGTCCACCGTCACGGGTGTGTTGACCTGCACGGTGTTGCCCGTGCGCACCGCCGCCTTGAAGCCGGTGGCCTCGACGCGAATAGTGTACGTGCCCACTGGGATCGACGGGAAGGCGAACACGCCCGCCTCAGTAGTGTCTTGTTTCTGCGTGACGCCCGTGGCTTCGTTCACCAGCGTGACCGTGGCCCCGGGAACCACCGCCCCGCTGGCATCCGTGACGGTGCCCGAAATCTGTGACGTGGAGGTCTGGGCCGTGGCAACCGCCGCCAGCAGCCCCATCAGGACTACTATCGCAAGGACGCTCAAACCCTTCATGGCGAAGACTCCTCCAACCGGGATTCCACCCTCCTGTCCCGCTATGTAGGCAGTATACACCCGTTGCCGGAGGATTGCTTTCCGGCGGTCGCGGCTCTGATAAGCTGGCCCTCATGAAGTCAGCACTGTGCCTGGCGGCGCTGGCATTCCTTTGCGCCGCCGCCGAAGAGATCCCGCGTCCCGAGCATCCCCAGCCGCAGTTCCAGCGCGAGCAGTGGCAGAATCTGAACGGCCGCTGGGAGTTCGA
>Ga0194111_10003788_pt1 | contig 17791 bp, 14 predicted proteins | sample TA2KigC300mmetaG_FD_146194 | JGI IMG/M metagenome (GOLD analysis project Ga0194111, IMG submission 146194) | Freshwater microbial communities from Lake Tanganyika, Tanzania - TA2015033 Kigoma Deep Cast 300m | ecosystem: Environmental > Aquatic > Freshwater > Lake | place: Tanzania: Lake... | reverse complement strand
GGAAAGATAGAGAGAAAACTGCTCAAAATAGTAATCAAAACCATGTGTTACACCTGCGTGACGAATGCTTCCATTCACAATAGGTATTTTGCATATCGAAGCAGGAAGTGTAATCAGATATGTAGACAGGGCATCCATGGTATGAATCAGGTTTGGTCTGCCCTGTCTAATAATTTTGTAGCAATACCATATTCTTCTAAATATGGACTTCGATTCAGGCGAGACATAGTGCAAAGTAATATCTTGTTCTATTGGTGAAGTAAATGAATGCTTTCTGACATTAAGGATATAAACAGAAATACAAAATCTATTTGAGAGAAGCTTCACCATTTCGATAATCTGTCTTTCTTTCCCTCCGTATGCAAGACTGCTTGTAAAAAAAAAGACTTTGTTCAAAAAGATCTGCCTGCTATATCGTTATGAATTTGTTGTAAATATTTAAGATATGCTGTTCCATGGCATAATTATGAACTGCTGATATAGCACGTTTTGACCTGCTCATAGCATATTCTTCAGGTTGATTCATTTCTTTTCTTAGGTATGCCAGAACATCCTCCGTATATTCAGGATTATCAATATCAACTACACACCCCATCTGTTGTTCTTCGATAAAAGTTGAGTAGTCTCCCAGATTATGGGTAATTATAACAGAAAGACCTGTTACCAGATATTCGGATATCTTCGTAGGCGATGCGTGATGATTGATGGGTAGATTTTCTCTAAGTACAATAGCATAATCCGCTGCATTAAGATACGGATTTATCTGTGTAAGTTCCTTGTATTCTATATATGCTGCAGATTCTGGAATCCCTTTCATTTCAAGATGCTTTCGCGCAATTTCAATGTCTGGAGTCAAGATAATAAAAAAACTGTTGTTCAAATTATGATGAATGGCTGCAAATAATTCAAACACTTTATCCGGAACCTGCCATTGCTTGTTCAATCTTCCACTATAAATAAAAACTGTCTTTTCCGAACAAGAAAGTTTATGCCTGATTTCTTCCCTTAGTTCTTTTGAGAAAAAGAAATACTTATGATTAGCCGCTCCCGGAACTATAGTTATTTTTTCAGAATCTTGATATCTACCGCCATAATGAGTGAGCAAGTATTTCTTAAGAACATTGGAAACACAGAAGACTGCATCGCTGTTATGAACAATCTGCTGTTCAGTTTTTCTGAATGCGTGAATTCTATATCTATAAGTAATACCTTTTCCTGATGGATTTGCGTATAAGAATTCTGTTAAAGGAGATGACCTCAAGTCAAAAATAAACTTAATGCCCAATAACCATCTGGATGCTTGGGCTATCTTGATAAGTCCCGGCATCCTTGTCTGAATTACAATTTTTTCATACTCTTTCTTATGTTTTCTGATAACTTTGGCGATTGCAGATAAACATTGTATTTCACGGATAAGAGGATAATTGGAATATTGATAAGAAGAAACCGGAATGCTATACTTCTGCGAAATTTCTCCAAGTCTGTTATCAGTTTTTAGTTTGCGATTGGTTAAACTGATTCCTATTGTGGATAGCCCAATATCTTGTAACGCAATAGCCCAACTAAAGACTTGAGATTCTATTACAGTTTCTCTGAATCCTTCAAAAATGTAAATTCTGAGGATCTTAGTCAATTTAATTACCCTTTATCTGATTTGTAACATCTATCGTTATCTTTGTAGTATCATATATTGATTGCCAGCTTAAACTTGGTATTTTGCCCTCCTTAATGACCTGCCCAAACTCAATCAGTTCCTGTACAAATCCCTTATCCATTTTGTTTAGATTAATGTTTTTTGCCTTTGTGCCATAACAGTTCATACTCATAAAATTATCTATTACGAGGGTTTTATAGTCACAGTAAATCTCGATTCTTTCCTTATCCATGGCTTTGTTTCCGATAGAAGTATATATCATGTTAGCTAATGAGCCATCCTCGAATGAAAGATTCAAAGAGACATTATCATATGCATGAATCACTCTCCCATCAAGTGGAATGAACTTAAAATCATATTCTTTTACAGGAGCATTAACTATGCAACTGATAAAGTCAATAAAATGACAACCTTCTCCAATTATCCTGCCACCACCTTCAACGGGGTCGTGAATCCAGTTATCTAGAGGATATGAGCCAGCATTAATTCTATATGTCATCAAAACAGCCGATATTCTGTATTTGAGAATATCTTGGGCAAAAATGGCGAAGGGTGAATACCTGCGGTTAAAACCTACTGTTAAATGCTTGTTTGAATGTCTGACAATATCATCCAGTTGATCAAGCTCCGGCATTGTCATTGCTACCGGTTTTTCTACCAGAACATGTTTACCGGCTGCTAGGGATTCAATTGCCAATTGTGCATGTAAATTGTGTCTTGTACCAATAATGATTGCATCTATCTGATTATCAGCAATAATCTCTTTGTAATCAGTAGTACTGTAAGAAGTATGGTATTTTCTGGCAAGATTAGCAGCGGTTACATGGTTTTTATCACAGATGGCTTTAATATCAAACATCCTGTTCAGAGATTGCAGATTCGGTAAATGATTACCCTGTATAAATCCACCTGTTCCGATGATGCCAATCCTGATTTTATCCGAAGTTATAGTCTCTATTGGGCGAACTTTCTTTGCATTCTCTTCTGATGCAATGATGCTATTATCTTCCGTGTATTTCAGCAATGCTCCGATTGGCTTAAGCCGGGAATCAACAAGATAATTGAATGCTTTGGCAGCATTTTCAATAATAAAAGTATTGCTGATCAAAGGTTCAATGCTCAATTTACCGGAGGCAAGCAATCGCACAAACTCCGCCATATTTCGGTTTTCTGTCCATTTTACGTAGCCAATCGGGTAATCAATTCCTGCTTTCTCATATTGGTCATCATAGCGACCAGGACCGTATGAAGTAGACATCAGCAAATCAATCTCTTTCAGATACATCTGGTCTCGTTCAACATTCATCCCTACAGAACCAACAATAGTAACAGTGCCTTTGCGTCTGCACAAATGCATTGCCTGATTGACAGGAGCATCACTTTTTGTAGCAGCACAAACAACAACTGCATCTGCTCCATTTCCTGAAGTTAGACTTTTAATGATAGAATCCAGTTCAGTCAAATTGGCATAATAAGCATAATCAGCGCCGAGTTGTTTTGCAAGCGCTATTCTGCTATAGTCTATATCAAGAGCTATAACTGTTAATCCCCAAGCCTTGGCAATCTGAACACTTAACAAACCAATCAGACCAAGACCTGTTATTACGATTGTATCTCCAAAAGTTACATTGGCTCTTCTTAAACCTTGAATAGCTATGCTGCCAATAGTTGTAAATGCTGCCTGCTCAAAAGTTACATTTTCCGGAATAGCAACTACCAGATTTCTGGGAACAGCAACATATTCAGCATGAGCGGCTATTCCTGAACCGGCACAAGCAACTCGATCTCCTATATTGAAGTTCATCACCTTTGAACCGGTTGCAACTATAACTCCGGAATTGCTGTATCCAATTGGCGATAAATCAATATCATCCGGAGAAGGTTTAAGTTTGTATTTAATAAATTTGTATGATTTGCCAAAACCCTCTGCAAGAACCATTTTTTTGAGTTTATCCAGATTCTTTTTGTGTGTTTTGAGCTTATTGCTCAGAGAAACCTGTTCTTTTCTGAGGGTCATTGTTTCTGTTCCGGTACTGATCATACTACGGTGTACTTTTACCAGAACCTCATTTTCGTTTATCGATGGAATCTGAACATCAACAACCTTAATGCCCTGTTGTGTTCTGAATACTTGTTTCATTATCATATCCTTTTAATTATTGTCTCAATATAAAAATCACCCATTGCTACAGTATCAACCTCAATCATTTTTGCCTTAGTCGCTGAACCATATGCTTTGGAAACGAGTTCTTCTAAGCATTTTATCGTAATGGATTCACTGCAGTTGAATTTCAACTCAATGTCAATATTATCCGGTGACATCGTTTTAACTGAATTATCTGATATCTGCAGTTCAATATCATTGTCAAAGTGGAAATACAATTGATAGTGATGTTTTCCCTTGCCAATTGCATAATCAGCTATAGAAAAATAACGTTCTGTTTTATCGTATTGTACTTTTCTTTGATGAATAACAGGATCTTTTAGTTTCGAATATCCTGAATGTTCTCCAATGAATGTGACACAATTACTGTCATCTTTCCACATAATAGTATTCGGTTTTGCATCTTCAGGAAAATCCCATAGTTGTTCTCTTTGCAATCGATTCTGATTTTGTCGGTCAACTGTCATAGTGTTATGCATTTTTGTACTTCTGAAATGCATACGCAGATCAGGATCTCCTGAATATACAAATGTTCCGGGATCTATGATGAAAGATTTATTACACATAACCAGTTCGAAAGAGAGTAAGTCACTGTGAGTATGAGTACTGCCTCCTAGCTCGCTATATTTACTTTTACCACTATTATTGATGAACATATAGTTATCGTTGTCTCTGATAATATAAAAACCTGCATCGGAAAAGGGTTTTGAGGACAAGTGAGTATCATCTGCATCAATACTATCAAACGTTGTAACTGCTTTCTCTCCCAATAAAAAGGCACAATCTGCATAGAACTTACCTGCATAGTATTTCAAATCACCTCTATTAAACATAACTGCCCCGATACACAGCAAATATCTGTGGTCAAGATTGCTATTGATTGAAAAAGGATGCAGACGGGCATCATCCTGATCTCCAATAACCGGTGTGTTTCCATCAGGTTTTATATAGTGCAATATAAAATCCTGCATAGATTCTAACCTGTGCAGTATATCCTGTGGAATATCGTATCCGTTTCGATGGAGAAGAATTATGGCAGAAAAAAGCATTTCTGCAACAAAGCGATTGTAATTTATGCTTTTTTCGTAAGATACTCCTGACGGTAATATCTGATATCTGATTTCTTTGTATAGCTCTTCAATCCCCCATTCCAGCCAGTCTTTTGCATATCGGTTATTTCTGAAATATAAACCCAGATATATCTGCCCAACCAAGTCTGAAATATAATGATTGTGATTGTTGTAAAAGCCTTTTTCGGGATACAGATAGATATAAAATCCATGTTTATATAAACATCTGTTTATCTCTTTCCTGAATTGCTTATCTTTATCAATTTCCTTGTTAAAAAAGGCAATTCCCCACAGCCAGTTGACGGCCCTGATAGCTACATCCTGAGTACAACCCCAGTTTATACTTTTCATAAAGGGATTTTCTTTTATCCAATCCAGTATATCATCTTTATACTTTCTGTAGTATTTGATATTTTTCGTGAGATAAAATGCCTGTCCCAATATCAATGCATGATGAAACCTGCTAAGCTCTCTGGGATACTTGACATCAGCATTGTTGTTAACATCAACCTGAACATACTTTTTAAAGAGAACTCCTGAATTCCAGGCAAATCCGGTTAGACAATCCATATTCCAGGGAATCTTTGTACTGAAATCAAAGGACTTCCCAAATACAGTATATTCTCCCGCTACAATTTTATCTGCAGCGTTTAATATTCTATCTCTGTCCAGACAAGTGATTCCTTCATCAATCCGGATTGGCAGAACAGCTTTATATCCGGCAAATGCATCCAGCCAAAAAGAGACAAAACCAATGTTTAGTTCAACTGCCCTATGGACTATGTATAGAGCATACTGACTGAGTTTTCGAAATCTCTTGTAGATTATCATTAATTTACATCTCTTTTATCAGCAACTTCACTTTTCCCGTTGTAGTTTTTATGAGTTCATCTCTGGCAATAATAGTGAAATGCAATCTGTTATCACTTCTTTTGTTCAATTCCAGTACAAAGTGCTGCCCATCTTTTTCTGTATAGTTTTTTTCTTTTACGATTATCACATCCACTTTGCCGGGTTCATTTTGAACAAACTGACATTCAGTAATACCGTGAAAGATATTTCCGTGAATTGCGGAATAAAGGGCAGTAAGCGAGATTTCGCTTCCATCAAAAGCTATGAAATAGTCAGAATCTCTTCCCACTACATTTTTAATTATCTGGTAACCCCGACCGCATACGCAATCAGATTCTACAGGTATTGCCAGATCTCCGCAGTAATATCTGATAAAAGGAAATGCTCTGTTATGCAGTGAAGTCCCGATTATCATATCGCCATTAAGTATTTCTTTTGATTCAGAGTTTTTCTCAAGCTCAACATAACTATAAGCAGGTATTACATGCAAATCATCGGTATTTTCGCATTCTCCGGCAAGAATTGTTCCTTCTGCTAAACCCAGCCAACTGTATGATTTACATTCGTAAAAACCTTCAAACAAAGTACGATATTCATTGGGATACTTTTCTGAACCAATCAATAATCCTTTGGGTTTATAGTTTAATGTAATTGAGTGTTTGTTCATCAGATTTGTCAGAGTCCAGAGTGATGAAGGAAATGCATGTAAATAATCAGGTTTGGTCTTATTTAAGAATGATGTAATTTCCGGTAAATTCTCATCAGATAATCCACATACTGATATATTCCAGTCTCGGGGCGACATTTTGCTTATCAGCTTTGGGGAATAAAGTCCTCTGATGACGACTCTTGAACTATTTCTGGTATAACCAATTCTTGACCATTGAAAGTCCATAAAAGCACTGGTTACTATCTGCTGTTCTCTGTTTGTGTAAAACCTCAATGGCAGACCTGTTGAACCCGAAGAAGAAAAAGCAATTGCCTTTTTTCTTTCTCCGGGATGTGTTGTAAGCAGTTGCTTTTCATTTTGCCGAACGATTTTTTTGCTAAGAATGGGAATTTCTCTGAATCTATCCCAGGAAATGATATCCTGAGGCGTTAATCCTATATCTTTGAATAAGTTGCTATAATAAGGTACCCACTGATAAGCATATTCAAGTAATTCTTTGATTTGCATCCATTGCCAGTCAAGCCATTTATCTTTTGACCAGTATTGGCTTTCGATGGCAAACTTACTGTATCTTTTATATACGACGGTTTGATAATACCTGTTTTTTATTATGCTGGAGATTTTATCGATTAATTGGCTCATAAACTGGAGATTTTATTTCATATTCCTGTTTTTATTCTTTTGGATGTATTCACGCACTTCGTCAGAAAAATCGCCCAACAATGGTGTTCCGCTGGTTATCTGCATAGCCCATGCGCCAATACCGATATTGGGCTCTATTAATATAACACTTCCTTCATCATTAACCGTAACATCCCAGCCAATCAATCTGGCGTGAGACAAGACATCAGCCAGTTCTTTTACTTTTGATTCAATGGTTTTGAAGTGAGGAACGATGTATCCATCGAACCTGACATTTGAGTCAGGATGTTCAACAAAACTGACGCCAATGTTATCAAACGCATATTTCATCAGTGATCCCGAATCCAGATTGATGCCAACTGCTATTCCACCGGCAGATACATTGTCTAAAGAACTATCTTTAACGCCCATTTTAAAGGTCGCCATAGTAGCGTGAACCCTATTATCAACAACAGATCTATAGGTAAAGAAACGAAAGGTATTCAAAGATTTCGGATGAAATCTTGCCAGTTCACTATGCTGAATAATAGTTTCCTGACAGATGAAGTTATCACCAAACAACCTTATCAGATCCTTAAAATTGTAACTTTTTTCATTGTCAGAAAACCTACCGTTACAAAATGAAAACTTACGGACACCATGTCCGGATGATGACAATGTATTCTTGACGATTACCTGATTGCTTTCAATAATACTATCTAATTCCTTTATACTAATTCTTCTAAAATCACAATCCAATAATGTGCCATCAATAAACTTAAAATATGTGCGTGGGATAATGACTCCCGAATCAGCGAAGATCTTATCATAGTAATTTTTTTCTGTGGCAAAATCTCCATAGCGGGAGTTTTCCAATGTTGCTTCCACAATCAAGGCATAGAAATCTCTGGGAATGAACTTTTGGCTTGGTTTTACATGAGGCAGACTATGGTAGAAATAGTCCCATCAAAATTCTTTGACCAGTAATTCTGCATATATTTGATGTTCTCGTGCTTGTGTTCTTTATAAAAAATTACTGCAAACTCGTTGGCTTTTCTACTGACTTTACGTTGTGAACCAAGCATTTTCTTGGCTAATACTATCAGGTATTTCTTTGATACAAACATATTCAGAATTTCGCTTTATAATATACTTGCCAAATCCATTTCACGCCTTTTTATCGATTTGCTGTACAGCCATGGCAGGTAAAAAACGTTGCCCATACTCAAAACAATCTGTACTATCAATAGACCCACTATTCCCAGATGCATAAACTTACCGATTAATAAAACTAAAGGAATATACAGGATAGTAGTGCAGATAGTGAGTATTGTCGTTTCTTTTATCAATCCTACTCCGTTAAGGTATTTAGAATATACATTCCACAGTAGTTTTACAATTGTGAAAATAGCTATCAAAGAAATAATCGACCAGGGAACTTCCACCTTGCCTTTTAACCAGATATGAATAAAGGGTTTTACAACAAATATCGATAAGATGATAGATATTACAACTGCGATTGTTACGTAATTAACTTTTCGGATTACTTTTTTTATCCAATGGATATCGCCTTTGAAATAAGCATCGGCAAAAGCGGGAATCAGGGGTTTGGTTGCTATCTCATAGATGGTGAAAAACAATGTAAAGAGTCTCATGGTCACATTGTAAGGAGTCACTTGTTCCGGTGATGTGAGATGCGAAATGAGCAGGTTTGTAGAAGAAATAAAGATGATTACAGATACTTGGTCTGCCAGTATCAAAAAGCCCAGATTGAGCATTGATTTCAGAGCTGAATAACTGAATGCAGAAATACTTGGTAACAGGTGACGATGGTAGGCGAAAAAGACCATTGTGACTATGGAAAACACTATTATCGGAGAAATGCTGTAAATCAGAGCTACATTAAAAAAAGATCCATTGGCTTTTTTAGATAACAGGTAAATCAATGAAAGTGCCAGCATAGACCCGAGAAAGTTATTGAAGGTTGCCATAGCAGTTCGGCTATGTGCAACGTTTATGGGATTTATCAGTTGAAACAAAAACCTCAGTAAAAAGAACAGAACCACATAGAGCATGATAACATCAAGTTCCTGCTTCATCTCCGCAGGTGCGTTAAACACCCTTTCCCAGTTTATTAAAGGTCTGATAAAGTAGTATATTGTAAATACAAAAAGAATGATCGTAAACAAGCTGAAATATGCAGAACTTATTAAGGTTTTCGCTCGAGATATATCGTTTTCAGCCAGTGCCTTGTTTAGCCTTGTCCTGAGTCCGCCGCCTATACCCAAGTCCATTAAATTAAACCAACTCAGAAACGATGTAATAGTAAGCCAGATACCATACCTGAGAGGATTGATACAGTCTATCACAACAGGCACAAACAGCAATTGAACGATATTGGACAAGATCATTAGGATAAAGGATATGTATGCATTCTTTTTCACTGTCAAACTGCGTACCGGTCCCGATAGTTTCAGATGCGCTATCAGATTTAATCCACTGTTATATAAATTGTTAAACTTCATCAGATAGTTTGCTTCCGTTATGTTGAGTTTATCTTAGATTCAACGTTAATCAATTTTTTTAGGTACAAGTGGATGACAATACTCAGAAAAAGCCGGATATTACCAAACACGCTGGCAGGATTGGTCTGCATCGTCAGGAACAAGTATCTGAAACTGGCTTTAGCATTTTTCAGGATTGAATGCATCCTTGCCAATGTATTGTAATAGTTGTACCTGTATTGGGGATAATTGTTAAAATCAGTTGCATATTCCTTTAGGATATACTCTTGAACCTCTATCTTATCACATATGAATTTCTCAGTATATTTAGTTACGCTTCCACGTTCATTCTGATAGATATGATAATTGTGGTATATATAAAGGATTTCATCAACATAATCAAATTTATAGTATTTAGAAAGCTTCAACAGAAACAGATAATCCGTACTAAAACGGACCGTTTCCACAAACCCGCCCAGTCTTTCAAAAGCGCTTTTTCTTACAAGTGAAACGCTGCATCCACATGTTCCTGGATTGATTTGACTAAGTTTTTTAAGAAAGACATCTCCTCGGGAATGAGGCATATATGTCTGTATTTGCTTATTTTTATCATCATTCCAGAAAATCGCTCCACAACCTATCCAGCCATAGGATTCGTCCATTGTTTCCATTAATTGAACCTGTTTTTCTATCTTCTGCGGTAACCATTCATCATCATCATCCAACAAAGCCAGGTATTTGCCTTTTGCCATCCTGAAACCTGTATTTACACAGGTAGAAATCTCAGATGTGGAACTGCGGTAATAGACTACTCTCTCATCAGAAAAGGATCTTACAACCTGTTCTGTGTCGTCCGAAGAATTTGCATCAATAACGATAATTTCCAGATTCTGGTATGTCTGATTAGTGACGCTTTGGATGGCTCTGCCGACCAGTTTACACCGGTTGAAAGTATTGATTACTGCTGAAACAAGAGGATATTCTTTTTCCATATTATCGTTACTTACTTCTTATTCTCAACGGGGAGTCATCGGGGAGTCATCGTGAGCTTTGTTCTCGATGACTCCCCGATGACTCCCCGATATAAGCAAGAAAGAATTAATGAGTTAATGCTTCAAATGCAAAAAAAATGCATTTGTCTTTACTTATTAGGAATTTGGGGTGTTTGATCAATAAACATCAGAATCAAGAAAACGGTAATGCCACTGTGAAATATCTGTGCTGATGCTTTGGTCAGCTAATCTGATAAATCCCAGATAAGCGCTGAATTTCTCTTCAACAAAACCTATCTTTTCCAGATACAAATGCTCACTATCAAACAGATTTGACCAGATATTGATTGTTGTAATTCCTTTGGATAACAAATGCCTGATAATTTTTGCGGTAAGCAGTTCTGTTTCAGCAAGAAATTGCGGTGCAATGAATATCTCCATAATGTCAATTTCATCGCTGTTAAACATCTTATATATACACACCGCTTTCAGAATATCGCCTGTATAAACTCCCACTGCTTCATAATTATTAATAGGATGCTTTAACACACGCCATTCCAAGTATTCGGAACTGCGTTCTATATGGTATTTATCAGAACAAACGGTAAAAGTTGAAATTGATTGCATAAGCGATGAATCAACAGCAATATCTCTTGCCACAATATCTGTGCAATCGGATATTTTTTTTTTAAAATTGCTGTGCAGAGTGAAACTGGTCAGGATACCGATGTCATTCCAGTTCAAATATTTTTTTTGTGAGTAGTGAGAATTGTTATTTGCAAAAGCAAAAATGAAATCAAATCCAATATCCATTAACTTATTGTTCAAAGAAGATTCAACTGCTACAAATAAACCGCTGTCTCTATAATCTGGATGTGTAAAAGCCATATTCATTAATCCGGCTTTTACTATTGTATTATCCGGCTTTATCACAAGTACTGGCGATACTGCGTAATAACAGATTACAGTGTTATTTTCAAAAGCATAAGAACTATATATTTTATCATCAAAAGGATTTTGACGGAATCTCCAATTCCAAGCCTGAAGATTAAACTTCCTCTGGTATGCTTTTTCCCATGACTCTGCAATCAAAGTTTCAGATATGGGTTCTTCCCAAAAAAACTTTACTTCAGGCAAAATCTAACTCCTTTCAAAAATCATCATAAACGCTTCTGCATATGCAGCGCCGATTCTGGAACCCCGAAAGGCAGCCAGTCCTTTTACCGCGTGCAGACTCCTTGGTAATGGATCGGGCATCAGTTCAGTATTATACAACTTAAGAACTTCAATCTTGTGCTCTATGTAATCGGTGATATCAACGAAATAATTTGGGATAAAGGCATTTTCAGCCAAAGCCGGCGTAAACTCAGTTTCGGATAATGCTTCATACATCAGAATTTGCTGAATAAAAGGTTTTCGGAAATTCTTTGTACAAGAGTAAATTGCGTTAAAGGCAACTTTATGATCAGAATGAACATCACTTCTATTGGGAATAAATATGATGTCCGGCTTAACATCAAGAATGACTTTGTCAATGGCGGCTACCAGCTTCCCCACTTCCACAGTATCCAGCATAATAGTCGGAAACTTCAGATCAAAAACTCCATTGAAGCAATAAATCTCTTTTACTTTATCCAATATCTGATTTCTTTCATCAATCTGGTGTCTTGAAAAGCCGTAAGGATGCTCCGGATATATCCCCGTAATATTCAACCAGTAAATATCTTCACCGGCTTGTCTGTATTTAAAGATGGTACCTCCGCAGCCAAATGTTTCATCATCAGGATGCACTGATACAAATAACACCTTACTCATATACAACTCCTATAACTTACCGTGTGAACTGCTCTCGGGCTTTGATCTGGGTTTGGCAGGAATACCATAAACAGTAGTTCTATCTGGAATGTCACAAGTGACTACTGCTCCGGCAGCTACAAGAGAATATTTGCCAATACTGACACGGGAGATGATATTAGAGCCCAGTGCTAATAGAGAGCCTTCACCAATTAGGTCACCCGCGCCGACCGTTACTCCTGCCGAAACCAGGACATGGTCTTCGATAATAGTTTCATGGTCAATAGTAGAACCTGTGGCAATAATAACATTACTGCCAATAATGACATCAGGATTGGCCACTACTCCTGCGAATATGACCGCTCCATCACCCATTATCACTGAATCTGAGATAATAGCAGACGGATGTATCAGATTCACGATGAAAAAGCCTATGCCTTTTATTCTATCGAAAATCTCTTTTCTACGATGGTTATCAGTATAAGCACCGATACCGATGGCTGCATGGTTAATACCTTTGGCAAGATATTCCTCCAGATATGTATCTCCCTTCAAAATTTGATGCCCAAGTATTGTCTCGGCAGTCTCATCCTCTCTGCCAATTACTGCTTCCAAATAATACTCGGAGGATAGCATCAGAATATCAATCAAAATCTTTGCATGACCACCTGCTCCGATTACAATCACCGGTTTTTTCATAAAACAACTCCACTGGGTAGGTTAACTAATCTTGATTCAACACTTTCTGCAATACTTAAATCTGAATTATAAGCATTATTGAACATGGGTAGTTTGTGCATTAAAGTCCAACCAGGTCTGGACATTACTCCATTATCATTACTTAACTTTAGAAATTCGTCTCTTTCCACCTCTGAATCGAATAAAATCGCATTCAGCCAGTAATTGGAACGGGCAAACTGAGGTTCTGTAACAAATCGAATTCCCATTTCAGAAAAGTACTGCCGGTATTTATCAGCAATATCCCGCTTAAATTTAACAAATTCTTCTATTTTTTCCAGTTGAGCACAGCCCAAAGCTGCGTTGATATTCGGTAATCTATAATTATACCCGATTTGGTCATGTTCAAACTTCCAGGGGTGCTGTATCTTTGCCTGAGTAGTCAGATGCTTTGCCAGCCGGGCAATGTATTCATCGTCCGTTAAAATCATCCCACCACCGCCGGTTGTAATTGTTTTATTCCCGTTAAAACTTAAAATGCCCATCAGTCCGAAGGTACCGGTATGTTTATTTTTATACAAGCTGCCAATGGATTCCGCTGCATCTTCAACTACGGGAATATGGTATTTTTTGCAAATTTCAACTATCTTATCTATTTCACAGGGATGCCCGAAAGTATGCATGGGAATGCAAGCAGAAATTCGGCGTTTAGTATCTTTGTGCAAACAGATAAATTCAGATTGAGCCAGTTTAGGAAGTTGAGTTAGTTGAGCTTTTTGCTGATAAGTAAATCCAGAATCTAAACCATCTTTCTCAACTATCTCAACATTCGCTTCTAACCAAGCATTTAGCGCATCTACGGACAAACCCAGAGTAACTCTATCAATATCAATAAAAACCGGTTCTGCACCACAATAACTAATAGCATTACAGGTGGCGATAAAGGTAAGTGGTTGGGTTATTACAAGGTCATTTCTGCTGACACCGGCAAGCATCAAAGCCATGTGCAATGCCGCAGTTCCATTAACAGTAGCTATGGCGTCTCCTGTCCCGGTATAATTACAAACCCTTTCTTCAAAGTGGTCAACATACTTCCCCACAGATGAAACAAAGGTAGTATCAAGGCAATCCATTACATACTTTCTTTCGTTTCCGGTAAAGATGGGTTCATGCAAAGAAATAAACTCTTTGTCTGGATACAGAAAACGGATGAAGTTTATTATTGATTGGAAATCCACAATTCCTACTGATTTTGAGAAAGGGTTGAAGGTTGAGATTGTTTAGACTCCATGCTTTTATGTAGCTTGTTTAGTTGATAAGAGAGCATTTCAATATTAACTCTCATATTTACGTAATCAACCTCAGATATATACTTCAAATAAAAACAAATAATCAATTGGCTTAGTATCTCTATTAAACTGGAATATGATATTTGATTAAAAATGGGATTGCTCTTTGTGTGATTTATTTGATGAACTTTCAGCAATAATTGATAAGACTGATACACCAACTCTTCTTATTTGGTTTGAGAGTCCGAATTTCTCTTTTGGGGGAAATCCGATGTAATATGATATGTTTCTTTTACAAATTGCCGAACATCCTGCCAGGCAGCAAGTCTTTCAAAACTATAAATGTGTTTCATCTAAACTTTATAAACATTCTCAACGACCAAAACTTTCTAAAGGTAGCTGACATATCCTAAACGTTGTAAATATCTGCTTTATACTTTCTAAGGTTTTCTGGTTTCGTAAACCAATCAATAGTTTTTCTCAATCCTTCGGTAATCGTGTAACGTGGTTTGAATCCTGTAAGACTATTTATCTTGGAATTATCGCACCAAAGTCGGAATACTTCAGAATTCTGCGGTCTGATTCTTTGTGCATCAGTTACAAAATCCACCTCACAGTTCATTATTTCCTTAATATGTTTCAAAGTATCTCTGATTGATATCTCATAGTTTGAGCCAATGTTCACAACTTCTCCGACTGCTTTCTCACATAAAGAAAGCTCAAATATTCCTCTACATGTATCCTCAACATAGTTAAAATCTCTTGTTGGAGTAACATCACCAACCTCTATCTTGGTTTTCCCCGATGCAATTTGAGTAATAATAGTAGGAATAACTGCTCTTGCAGATTGTCTGGGACCATAGGTATTAAATGGCCTGACAATAGTAACCGGCAGTGAAAAAGCATTGTAATAACTCAGAGCAATTGCATCTGCACCGATTTTACTGGCACTGTATGGTGACTGCGGTTGTAAGGGATGTTTTTCATCGATTGGAACATACTGAGCTGTCCCGTAAACCTCACTCGTTGAAGTATTGATAAATCTGTATACCTTGTTATTTAATGCTGCTCTACAAAGATTCATAGTGCCTTTTACATTTGTTTCAATATAACTCTCAGGCGCTTGATATGAATAGGGAATTGCTATTAAAGCAGCAAGATGGTATACAATATCGACATCCAGCATAATTCGATTGCAGATATCCTGGTCTCTGATGTCACCGCAGAAAACTTCCAAATTATCATTCTGCGCGATATCTTCCAACCATCCCCAATGATTGAACGAATTATAAAAAGCAAGCGCTTTAACTTTATATCCAAGTGATAGTAGCATCTCTGTCAAATGCGAACCGATAAAACCATCTGCGCCGGTTACTAGTACTTTCATTCATCTGTCCTTTGTTTAAAGTGCTTATCATAGATATCCTGAGCTTCCTGATAATTGTTTATATTACCTATATCCAGCCAGTATTCCTTGATAGAATATCTGGTAATGACCATTTTCTTTGCCAACATATCTTTTATCAAGGAATCCATTCCATACAACTGATTAGCCGGAATCAAGTCCAACAAAGCCGGCTTAAATATATAAATACCGGCTAAAATCGTTGTTTTAAGGTTGGGTTTTTCTTCAATTCCAGTGACTTTATCACCATCAAAATGGATATTGCCAAACTGAAAAGGGGTAAGTATTTCCTTTGTGCCTATTGTCAGAAGAGAATCTCTGGCACAAGCAAAGCTATACATCTCCGAATAATTTAGCTGTGTTAAAATATCGCCGTTCATAACTAAAAATGGTTCTGTAAGTTTATCCTGCAAAAGTTTAACCGGTCCAGCCGTTCCCAATGGGATTTCTTCTTTACTAACAACCAATTCCACACCATACTTAGAACCGTTTCCAAAGAAGTTTTCAATATAACCGGATTTGTAATTTGTCGCAAGATATACTTGATTAAAGCTGTGTTCCCTTAAATGCTCAATTTGAATTTCCAAAACCGCTTTTTCTCCAATTGGTAACAACGGTTTGGGAATTACTTCCGTAAAAGGTTTCAGTCTTGTCCCAAGACCTCCTGATAAAATAACTGCTTTCATAAAACTCTCAACTTCATACTTTTACTAATAGCTCTTGTTGTTTTTTCTGCATAGCTATTTTGTCTTCATAATACTGAAGAAAAATAAAAGCCACCATTGTTCCAGGGTCAGCCAATGTAAAGTTATTAGAAAAACCAGCTACAATTATAGCGACAAACAACACAAAACAACTGAAATTTTTAGTACTCCTGCCTACCCAATAACTTCTTCTTAATAAAACTAACAATAACATATAGAACCAGATAGAACCGATTATGCCATAAGTTATCAAGGGATAGATGGTGCCTAATAGATTTTGTCCACTACTCCTGCCCAAAGCTTGAAAATATGCTTCAGCTTGGCCAGAAACTCTTATTCCCAAAAGAAATGAAGATGAAAAGTAGTTTTTAAAAGCATTCCAGCTCTGGGTTCTGGCTTTAAATGAACCTTGGGTTAACCCACCTGCTTCAACATCCAGATAACGGTTTTGGATAACTTCAAATAAAGGAAATCCTGAATAATATAGTATTCCAATACAAAGTAGAATAACAACAATAACTGTTATTTGGTTTGTAGCTTTGTTAAATAGTCTGTACATTTGAGAAGATATTATCAGATATACAGCCAAAATCCATCTTTGTCTGGAAAGAATACAGTACAATAAAACTATTGCGCAGAGAAAAGCAATCTGTCTAATGCTCTTTTTCTTTTCTAGCATATCACCCAGTATCAGTGAATAAAATGCCATTATTGTGTACCCACCTGCAGTCAAATTGACGAAAGACCAGATAGATTGCAGTCGAAATTGAGCCTTATCTATGACCATCCCTGAAAACGCTTCTTGGACAGTATTGCTGACAAGGAAAAAAGGATTGTAAAACTCCTGAATCAGAGAAACAATTAAACTAATAATAATCAGGTAGATCATCCCTTTTATTGTTTTCACTTGTATTTTTGCATTAATTGACGAATTGGACATTATAAAAAAGAAAAAACAAAGTAAAAGGTCATAACTTAACGTTAAACGTAGCTTTACCCCTGATGTTATTGGTATGATCAGAGTGGCCAGATAATACAAGAATGCCAACAGAAAATATGCTGAAACCTTTAGCTGTTTATTGCTAAAAAGAACAGAAAAGAAACTGATAAAAACAATGACTCTACCTACAGTTGTCATCCCCTTTACATCCCAAAACCTTTCAGTAACATAACCTATCAAGGGTGATAGCAGCAATATGATGACGACTAATGCAAGCCAACTTCTTTGACTGTAATTGTTTCCCGTGTATGTTGTATCGTAATTCATATAATCTCTATGGTTGACGCCCTTTTGCATCATTAATTGATTATTGCTACATTGAGTTTAAATATCTTGAAGCATTGATTACAAGTGAGTTATATGCCTGCACTATCCAGAAGACAATTGTTCCGAG
>Ga0194111_10003784_pt1 | contig 17797 bp, 12 predicted proteins | sample TA2KigC300mmetaG_FD_146194 | JGI IMG/M metagenome (GOLD analysis project Ga0194111, IMG submission 146194) | Freshwater microbial communities from Lake Tanganyika, Tanzania - TA2015033 Kigoma Deep Cast 300m | ecosystem: Environmental > Aquatic > Freshwater > Lake | place: Tanzania: Lake... | reverse complement strand
TCGCCTGGGCAATAGCGCGACCTGCCCAGCCGGCCCCAACGATGAGGGCGCGTCGCCGGAAAGGAGCGCGGCTGAGGAGGAGGACGTAGCCTGCTCTCCAGAGGCCCACCAAAGACAAAGAGGCCACGCCGAAGTAGAGGATGAACAACCGAGGCAGCATATTACGCGGGGCAGCGAAGTAGAGGCCCAGATAGATCAACAAAACAAGGGCCGTAATGCGCAAAAGAGCGAGCCCGCTGAGGCGGAAAGAATCTGCCAGGCGCAGATTGTAGAAGCTGTTGATGGTGGCCAGGAACAGCCAGAGGGCGGTCAGGATGAGGAACCATTGGGCTTGGGAGAGGATGAATTCTAGGTTGAAACTTAATAAAGGGTCTCTAAGCGTCCACAGCCATAGGGCTATCAAAATAGCGCTATTGACCAACAGAAGGTCCACAAAGACTAGGAGGCTTTTGCGTTCTGAAATTTGCAGAGGGAGGCGAGGTAGGTGCATATCAAGTTGATCCTATCAATTCTCCGTACAGTTGTACAACTTTGTCGGTCATGACTTGCTTGGTGAATTCATGTTCCACCCTATTTCTAGCATAATTTCCATATTGCTGACGCAAAGCTGGATTATGAAGAAGCAAGTTGATGGCGCATGATAGAGCCTCGGGATCTCTGATAGGAACTACGAGGCCTGTCTTGCGGTGCTGATTCGCAAATGTCACTCCCGTAGGAAGATCCGTGCTGACCACAGGTTTACCACAGCTCATGGCCTCTAGCTGCACTAAACTAAAGGCCTCGCTGATCTCAACGGATGGTAAGACGAAAAGGTCACAGGCATGGTAATAGGCTGCCAATCCTTCGGCTGAAGCATGTTGCTGGAAAACAATCCGGTCCACCAAACCAAGGTGTGCGGCAAGAGTTCTCAATTCGGGCTCCAGTGCCCCCTCCCCGACAATTAGCAACTTTGCGTCCACCTGCTGCATTGCCCTGATCAAGTATTCTAGACCTTTGTAGTAGACCAATCTACCAACGAAAAGCAGTAGAGGGGCACCGTGCTGTGCCCTGATTGCCTCTACTCGACTCTTTACCTCTGGAGTAATTTGAAACTCAAGAGTATCAATGCCGTATGGGATTACGATGCACTTTTCTTTGAAAGCTCTTAGATATGAAGAGACTTTCAGATAATTGGATGATGCAAGAATAATGCGGTCTACTCGTTTTAGAAACTGGTGCAAGAAAGGACGATAGAAGACCATTGCCCCCCGCTGCCGAACAATATCACTGTGCCACGTTACTACTACCTTGCTCTCAGGCCTGGCAAGTAGGTAAGCCAGCTCTCCTGGTGGAAAGGGATGGTGGATATGCATGATGTCAGCCCTTAAGCGATGTAACCAAAGGGGCAAGGAGAAAGCGTAGGGCATACCTACGAAAGTACCAGGGCTAGCTACTCGCACCAGTTTAAAATTGCTCGAATTCTCAACCTCAGTCCTGAAGCGAGTATTGCAGACAAGAGCAGTGACATCAAACTGAGGGCGACGAGTTAGCTCATTGCAGAGTAGATACAAATGCTTCTCAATACCTCCAATATGAGGGTAGTATAGTTTGTTGACTTGAAGAACTTTGATCGTGTCCATTACGTGTCCTCAACCGAGTTATATGCACCACTACCCACAATAGCAGCGGATGGTGATGCACCCATTCTCAAAAGCTGCGAGTATACCTGTATGATAGCTACCCCAATAGTATCCCAGGAGAAACGTTCAGCGTATAGAGCAGCATTACGTGCCAGTTTTACACGACGCTCTGGAGAAGATCCCAACTCCTTCATCGCGTTGGCTATGCCTGTTACGTCTCCCACTCGCACCAGTAATACATTCTCGCGGTCAAACAATCCCTCAGGGCTACACCCCTTAATAGTGGTTATAACCGGCAAACTATGAGCAATTGCGGCCATAAAACTCCCACGTCTTGTGGACACACCATCTTTGAACAGAAGTACCATCGCATCAACGCTATGAAGGTAGCGTGAAACATCCTCTGCAGCAAGGAAGCCTGTCCACATCACTTCGTCAGAAAGGTCAAGAGATTGAATAAGCTGGATAATTCTCTGATGATACCGATCTTTCTCCAAATTGAGATCGGCAATCATCAACAACTTAGCATTCAGCCCACCATTACGAGCTTCTCCAAAAGCACGCAATAACACCTCGACATCTTTACTCTTGGATATCATCCCGAAGTATCCTAGCAATAGCTGATCAGATGCAACACCCAGTTTTGCACGCAGTTGAGAACGGTCGAATTCGGGATCCGCTAACACGTCGATGTTTGTCCCCACTGGTATTACAACCAGCCTAGACGCAGCCCAAGGAAGTGCCTGTCGTATTGCTGCTGCCTCCACATTTGCCGGCACAATCACCTTACTGCTCCCTAAAATGAGCGGTGCGATGCCAAGCTTCCGGAGTGGGTGTGCAATCGAAAACTCGTGCAAATGCGTTACAATAGGGCATGATGGTAATCGCAACCTAAGTACAAATGGCAGAAAATTGATCATCAGGTGGTATCCATACGGTATAGCAGGGTACTCAATGTGTACGAGGTCAGCCGACGTCTGCTTAATTGTTCGAAGCACAATCGGTAAGGCTGCAAAACTCCACTTCTTCACCACGGGTCGAATGCTGAATGGTTCCTTACACCTTTCAGCGTAACGCAACTCAGGGATATTCGTAGTTATCAATTCAACATCAACACCATGAGCACCCAAACTTCTACATAGTTGCTGTGTCGCCTCTGCTGTGCCACAACGTATCGGAGGATAGGCTCCGGCAATAACTACAATCTTCAATCACAGTCCCCTTTCCCTGAAAGCAGCTTTTGCGTCTGCCAAACTAGAAACCATAGCCGTCATAATCTACTACTCCAGATTTAGCTGATTTGCTAGTGTTTCAATCCGCGCAACTGACAAGTCGGCTTCCAATTCAGGTTTCTATCCCTGTGGACACCAACCAGAGGCAGAAGTATTTCGCGATAGGCGCAAAGCGGAAAGGCTGATACCGAGGAAAACCCAAAATTGGAGAATATAGAGATTCCCGTTAGTGAACTGAAATGCGAAATAGCTTAAGACGCTGGTCAACGCGCCAACAAGTACAGCGTAGAAATAACGATCCTTGCACTGACAAATGCCCCTATGGAAGCTGTAAAGAATGCTTACTATGAACAGAGCTAGGCCCATGAAGCCGATAATACCAGTCTCAGCGAGTATTAAAACGTATAGGTTACCTGCTGTGTAAGAGTGATGGAAATACTTCGGTAAGTTGTGAGGAATGTATTGGAAAAACAAATTGCCGTAGTTCCCGATACCCACACCTACTAAAGGGTAGTCCACGAACATCTTAAGACCGATATATGTCCATATGGATCGCTCAACAAAGGAGGCAGAAGTTTGTGAGAACTTACTAATCAATGTAGCAACAGCGCCATCAACAAATGATGGAACGAGAAGCTGTGCAGCAAGCAAGACAAAAGCTGTAATGACTGCTATATTAGCCAGCAGACGCCATCGACTTCCCAGCATCCGCCAGCGACCTGGAATAACTAAGATCGTGACTATCCCTAACGCCAACAGTATCCATCCGATAGTTGAAAAGGTTAGCACTAATGCCATCAGCATCGCCAATAAACCTAGGAGATTGACCATTTTGGAAATAATGTATTCGTGGCTGATTAACATACAGATTGCAATAGGTATCACAAACATCAGGAGGTTGGCAAAGAGGCCAGCTTCAACTGCAGTACCCTGAAGTCGAGGTACGATCAGAACACCTTCTTCTCCCCAATAATAACCTTGCACTCGGGCTGCAAACCCTAGCTGGTTAAGGATTAACTGGGCCAAGGCATAAATGGACGCTGCGACCGTGGACAAAAAGAGCACGTTAATCAACTTGCGAAGCCTCTCTTTGCCGTCAATCAAGAAGTAGACTGATAGTAACACCATGAAGGAATATAAGGCCCACGCTAGCTGCTTAATTGAATGTAGATAGGGTGCATTTAGTCCAGTGCCACCCCAGTCGGCAGCTTTGACAACAGGGAGTGTGATCAATAAAAAACTTCCTATGGATACAGCCTGCGTGAAGAAAAAAAAGAAAAATGCCTTAGTCCCATGAGAGTTTGGCAACCGTACTGTGTGCTGGCCTATTAACTGCTTAATAAAAATCATCCCGATCAAAAAGAAAGCCAGAATATCACCGGCTTTAATGTTTAATGCCATAAATGGGAAGACGAAGACGCCACTCAATGGTAAACTAGCTACCAAACAGTATAGAACACAATGCAATCTAGCCCAGGCGATGGCCAGACCTACGATCCCAACTATCACGATAACCAATACTATTGGCGATATTCGAAATTGAGTCAATGCTGCAGGCAAGACACCCATCAGCACCGCCATGCTTAGCAGACCAATGAGTGTTGCTTTCGTGGGCAATTCATGCCTGCTCACTAGATTCTGATCACCTAGCGATTGCTTCATTGCCACTCGAGACCTTTCACATCCAGGGCATTGTCTGAACAGAACCAGACAGAGTCGTGCCGATGATACGCTTGCATAACTCGATCTCCTGCGGTGCTAATGGCCAAGATTGGCCAACTTTGAATAGGTGCACCATCATCCATCCAATCATCTGAATTAACGTTCCTCCGATCACAGCCAGCTTGGCCATCCACTTTCTACTCTTGCCCCAGAACTTCTCCATAAAGCGATAGTTGTCCCAGTAGTTGATATCCATAGCATAGTTGTATAAGTTTACTTCGGTAATATTCCGGATGCTGCAACCTCCATAGTGAATCACTTGGACGTAAGGCACATAATAGATCTTCCAGCTTGCATGCACAATTCGATACCCCCAGTCGCTATCCGAGCAATAAAGCACATAGTGGTTATCCTGCAAGCCAACTTGTTCTATTACCTCACGTCGGACAATCAGACACGCGTTGGATAGCCACCCAACTGGCTTTACACTCGAAAAATCCATTTGGGCTCTTATCCAGCTACCCAATCGGCTCTGCTTAGACAGGATTGTCATCAGCAAGCCCGAGCTAGACAAGAATAAGGTCAATGGAGTATTGTAATCACCACCGCTAGCTTGCCGAGAACCGTCAGGGTTCAGGAGCATAGGACCAGCAGCGCCTGCTTCAGGATACCTGTCCATAAAGGCGACTAAGTCATGAATTGCAGCGGGTAATATCTCAGTGTCTGAATTCAATAGTAAAACATATCTTCCTTGGCTGGCTTGAATACCTTGGTTGCACCCATTAATGAACCCGGTATTCTTGGTGTTAGCAAGAAGCCTTACAGCAGGGAATGATCTCTGGATCATCTCGGTGCTACCATCTTTTGAGTCATTGTCTACCACTAGAACTTCGCAGGAAAGGTCCTTGATGGAAGCAAAGATCGAGCGCAGGCACCGAGTAAGCCATTCCCGAGTATTCCAGTTTACGATAACAATAGAGACATCCATCAAAAACCCTCGCCCCCGCAAATCTCGATTGTTCAGTGAAATCTGCGAAGGCTCAGCTCCCTTGCGTGATTGTACAGGCTCTACATGAGCCAGAGTAGTAGCGAACTGGTGATCTCAAGAATAAATTCACCTGCTTGTCCCACAAACCTTACCATCTGGCATGGCTGCAGCTGTCATGTAGGGGTGATTCCCAATTCTAAAAAACAGGTCTTCCGCCACATCTAGCACTATTTTGGCTAGCGCCCTGATGGTCTTGTTGAGCCAAGTACTGATCGTACCTGCCAAGGACGTGCTCCTATGCACAGTTAATATCTTCCTCCTTGAAGTTATTGAAGCTCGATGGCTCAAAAAGAGTATGCTTGACTTAACAGATCCCTCAGTAGAATAAGTGGTCGTCACAATCTTAAAACCGCTCTTCTCAAGAATCTTTTCTAGAGTGGATGGGGAAAAGTGATATAGATGGCGAGGAATTTCTAGTCCGAACCACTTACTTCCAAAGAGCCGTGCCTCCCAGCTACCTATATTGGGAGCGCCAATTAGCAGAAGACCGTCGTGCCGCAGTATACGCCTAACTTCTAATAATGTGCCTATAGGATCCGGCATGTGTTCCAAAACATCCCACATGGTTACTACATCGGCAGAGTGATCTGGAAACCCAGCTTCCTCCAAGCGTCCTAAGAAGACATCCAGACCCCGCCATGCCTTCGCATACTCCACACATGATTTGTCAATCTCAACGCCTTGAACATCGTAGCCTCTACCTTGCATGAAATCTAGGAATCCGCCATCACTGCAGCCGATATCCAATATCCTACCTGCTCTCTTGAACTGGAAGACTTGCTCATACCGCCTGCGAAACTTCAAGCAGTCATCACGACTTTGACGACGTACCCCAAGTACGCTTGTATAATACTCCTCTGGATAATACCCTTTTAGCGCGTCTAGAGATGGTCTCGGATTAGTATAAATCAACCCGCAATTTTGACATACCACCACATTAAAGCTCACTTGTGTATTGAATAGGTAATCCTGCGTCACAAACAACGGACGCGTCTGGTCATTTCCACATAGGTTGCATATCGTATGTTCCAATTCCACTGTTTCCTGTGGGTCTCTACTTGTCATGACACAAAACCTTCGTAGCTCTCTGGGCTGCAGATGATGCGCAAAACGTGATTGACACGACTTGAGGATACGATCACTTGTAGGGTTTGCATTCACAACGGTGAAAAACACGAGCCTATTGTTGCCGGTTGGGCTTTGTCGCCCAAACGATTATATGGCCATAAGGAGCCAACCTATCAAGTAATTTCAGCAGTATGTTTAAAGGTCGACTCCTCATGAATGATGGAGAGTGACCCTTGAATCGCATATAGTTTCTCAGACTCTCAGCTATCCCGGACTCACCCAATGGATACTCCACCATAGAAACTCTAAATCTACACTTGTCGAGCAGCTTCTTCAGGGTATCAAATGTATAGTGATGGCAGTGCAAAGGTGCAGTAAACATAAACCATTTATCCTTAAACATCCTGGCGTAGATACTGCCAAAATTGGGTACACTCAGCGCTAATATGCCATCGGTTTTTAGAATCTGGTGGCACTCCGTCAGAACTTGCGTAGGGTTGTGAATGTGTTCAAGTGTATCCCACAAACTAATTGCGTCAAAGTAATCATTAGGCCAGGCCGCATCTGAGAGCTGACCGCAGAAAACGTTATGCCCAGCCGCGATGGCATATTGACAAGCACGATCATTTAATTCGACACCATAGGTATCCCATCCCATTGTGCGCATCCGAGTTAGATAGGTTGTGCCGTTGCCACAACCAATATCCAAGAGCCGTCCTCCTTCCCGCCAGGGAAGCATCCTACTCAAATACCACCCCTTTCCCTTAAGTATCCGAGCAATAAGGTAGCTAGGCACCCAATTAGGTAGTTTGGCGGTACCAGGTGGATAACCATATATCTCCTCAGCTACAAGGCTTTGAATATGCCCTTTGAGTTTTGCGCCACTTGAATTGTTAGGTCTTATGCTGGCATCATATGCATAATAGTCATCTGAATAGCAGGAGGCAATTTGGTTGGGTGCAATCCGGGGATTTATGTAAACAAGACCGCATCTCACACATTGGACAACGCTAAAGCGACCCTGGTTCCCATATAACCAGTCGCGCGCCCAAAAAAGAAAGTAACTCTCCTCGCTTTCGCAGATTGCACAGGGCATGTATTCTAATTGCCAGTCAGTAGCCATACGATCCTTTTCCCAGCAGACCAAGTATGTTAATTATCGACTGACTCTTGGCTGAAGCAACTCAGTGCCAGAGCTACTACCAGCTTCCATGACTAGGGAATACACCTGGGGCTTCAATAGAACAAGTTCACCTCGGGTATGCGATTGGAGATGAGCCGATAGACCAACGTAACGAGCAACAACATAGAACATAGCCTGGCAATACCAGAGCCTACAAAACTCCATGTTGGGATAAGTATGAGGTTCAAGACTATGTTGACCACCATGGCTATTCCAGCAAAGTATGTGTAGGGCTTTTCATTGTGAGAGACTATAGCAACTGTGCCGAGAACCACGCTTGCGGAGTAGATCACTATAGACCATACCATAATCTGTAATACCAGGACACTGTTCTCATAGGTGGGGCCGAAAACCAAGAATACGATCCTATCCGCAAGCACAGTTATAACCATAGCCACCCCTATGCTTAATATAGCCAATAACCGAAAAGAATGTTTGTACAGAGTACCCAGCTCTTGCCTCAACCCATGAGCATATGACCTAGCCATAGATGGGAACACTGCCTGGTAGTACGCATCAGGGATAAACACAAGCATTTGTATGATAGTCACTGCGGCACTATATAAACCCAGCGCAGCCTCTCCCTGCATCTTGGAAAGCATGATCCCGTCAATACGGCTATCTACAGACTGGAATGCTTCGATGACGAGGAAGTTGAGCGCAGTCGCAATCCTAGACCGCAGGAAGGAAAGATTGACCCTGAACACGAAACGACCAATTCTCCGCAACATGATGACTAGGCTAAGTCCGAGCCTTATTAGGCCTGTACCAATTGCCAAGAATGCCAGGGAATATAATCCATAGCCCGTAACTAACAGCCACGTTCCTGCCATGAGGGTCAGAGCATTTACAGCAAACTCGATAAAGAGGTTGTATTGGTTAATCTCCAAGGCCACAAGAAAATCTTGTGACAGTCGAGCTATTCCCACCGGTAGAATGGCCCAAGTCGTGAGCAACAAGAAATGCGTTGTGGAGGGTGGATAATGCAGTAGGCGCACAGCTAGTTGGACCAAAACAAGACTCACTGTCGCCGAAAAGGCCCGAAAGAGGATGAAATCAAGGAAATGATGTCGCAATATGCCTGGGTCCGCAGCAATATCTCGCATGGATACCTGGGTCAGACCCATGTTCACGAGAGGATTCACCAGCATGGTGAAATAACTGGCAAGGGCATAAATGCCCAACTGTTCTACACCCAGGTAGCGAGCAATCAGCGCAAAGAACACTCCTCCCAAGAGACGCGGCGTTACACGCGCCGCTAGCAGGAAAAACCAATTTCGCCCTATTGAGGCGTTGGACACCACGTACACTGTACCCCACTGGCTTCGAATTTAATTAGCAATTGCAAGAGCCTATGTTGCGTTCCTTCTGAGGCATGTGGGCAGCCACAGAGATGCTTCCGCTTACCCTGTCAGCCGGTCATGGCAGCATCTGATCGCCGACTAAGGCTCTTGATCATGCCCTGGAGTGCCATCACACCCACCGTTTCAGGAAGAAGGTGTGATGGCACTCCACCACTATATTCGAGAAGCAAGATATGACGGTGCTTCAGATAGCCATCTGCTGTATCCTGAATCCCTTAACTTTCTTCAGGATCACTGGCCCACTGGGATATCCCCACTGGTCCCCCAGCCCTTGGCGATAGAAGTTGTATAGTTCGAGCCTGAGAGCAGGATGAACCAGGTACCCAAACTTGGCCGATACACCGCGCAGTCCGTCTTGCCATCCCCATCATAATCTCCCGACAACGGCGTATCGCTCCAAATCCCCCAGCCATACGCCAGATAACTAGTATACCCCGAGGAGGAGGTCAGCACATACCATGCCCCATAATTAGGCGCATGATACACCGCACAGTCTGTATTACCATCCCCATCATAATTTCCCGGTACCGGCTTATCTCCTACATCACCCCACACATATGCCACGTACCCAGTATACCCCGAGGAGGAGGTCAGCACATACCATACCCCCGGTTCGTAATGCCAAGACGTTAGTATGGCTGGGCGATATAGCGCCATGTCCGCTTTCCCATCACCATCAAAATCCCCCACCAATGGGATGTCTCCATTCGTACCCCAGCGCTTAGCGATGGAAGTCGTGTAGTTCGAGCCTGAGAGCAAAATGAACCAGGTACCCCAACTCGGCCGAAAGACGGTAAGGTCCGCCTTCCCATCGCCATCAAAATCCCCTGCCAGTGGGATGTCTCCATTCGTCCCCCAGCCCTTGGCGATAGAAGTCGTGTAGTTCGAGCCTGAGAGCAGAATGAACCAGGCACCCCAACTCGGCCGAAAGACCGCCATGTCCGCCTTCCCATCCCCATCAAAGTCTCCAGCCAGTGGGATATCCCCATTCGTGCCCCAACCCTTGGCGATGGAAGTCGTCCAGTTCGAATCTGAGCGCAGGACGAACCAGGCGCCCCAACTCGGCCGAAAGACCGCTATGTCCGCCTTCCCATCCCCATCAAAATCTGTGCGTGCTGTGCGCGGCTTTATTGTGCGCACAGTAGTCCATGAATTCCAATTCCCTGCCATATCCTGCATAGTAACGGCTATTAGATGAGGCCCGGGAGCAAAGTTCTTCGTATCCCATCTCAGAGTGGGGAAAGTGGGGTTAGGGGGAGCCAAGAAAGCTGCATCAACGCGCACCCAATCGCCATGATCAGAAGAGTCATTCGCTGTGTTAACCCAGAGCTCCGTATAGACCTGCGGGGACATGTTATCCCTAACATCAATATCTACTCGAACATTGTCCCCCTGAGATGGAGTGTACGGGGTAAAGAAGATACTATTAAGTTGAGGAGTAGTCCTATCAAGCGTGATATTTGTGCTTTGAGCAGTGTAATTTCCCTGTGTCGTGCGGAGAAGTACGTTGGCAGTCAGCCTTACTCCAGTCTGATCTGGTATCCCGCTCGCGTTAAGTAACGCGCTCCAACCATCTGAACCATCGCAATCGCTTGCGGATACCGAACTACCGGAGTTCGGGTACAATCCAAAATTTACACACTCTACTTGATTGTATGGGTCATTAACCTGCGCTGTCGCATTAACTAGAGTTTGTCCTAGAATGCTATTCGACCCGGGGGAGAGTGAAATCGAAGGTGCCGCGCGGGGTGTCCCATAGAGTATGTAGGAAGCAACGGAAGACGATTGTAGAACATCTATCGCCGTGCTAAACTGTGATGCGTTTGAATCATCAGAATCACCTGAATTGACCACGGGAATCACCATCGTGTACAACAATGAAGGCGTTCCAGCAACAACACGGAAACGCAAGGTAGCCAACGTTCCCGCACCATTGAACTGATTGCTGCCAGTGCCATATGCAGCTCCAAATGACACGATCCCTTGGGCAGTGTCAACATCATTTCTATACACGGTAGGAAATATGCTGCCGTTACTAATTTGTATTCCTGCTTTACCGGCATCTTCATCTAAAATCTCTAATACACCTGGATCGTAGAACAACCTGACATCTGCACCGGTAACAGAGTTCCCACCTGTATCTATATTGACAGAAACCCCAAAGACATCGCCTGTCCATTTCTGAACAAAGTCTGGTTGCAGGCTCACCGTGCCCGTCCCGTTGATGATAGCCCTGCTTTCTTCTTTGCTACTGGCCTGAGTGGATAGTGGAAACGCGTTATTAAACACTCCTTCTCCAATAGGGTGGTAATTCCATGTGGCTAAGATTATTGACCAATCTTGGGCCATCAAACAGCCATCTCGATTAATATCGAAACGGAACTGGCCACATTGCCCTGCGTACAATCTGAAATCGCTCATGAACATCTCGCGGTCCAGAGTATTGATCTGATTATCTTCACCATAACGATCAATATCTCCGGGCCATGCGGGTGTACTCCCGTTGTTGCTGAAATCAATACTAATTGTAGCACCCGGATTTACATTGATATTCCATGCACACTGGCCAAGGTAGTATTTGGCCTTTGTGCATATATGGTAAGTTCCAGGCTGAATACCGTTTAGGCGCAGACCATTATAGTAGCCACTGGCATTTGTCTGCACCTTTGTCGGCCCAAATAGGATGCGGTTCGTCCCTGGTTGCAAAACTTCTACCGCCACTTCAGCACTGTGGTCGCCCGAAGGTGAGTTGTTGTTTTTCAGTTTGACGGTGAAATTCAAAGAAGCCTGGTTAGGAGAACCGTTGTCATTGTAGACATAGTTGCCCGCGAGGATCTCTGTCTCGCGCACCAACTTACCGTAATAGGCACCACTCCCCTCATACACCTGGTAGCCCGATAAATAGGTTCTGCCTCCCTGGGGATTTGGCTGTGCGATATCGACATACTCGTCGCCATTATACAGCAGCGAAAAATGGACGTGTGGTGCAGTTGCGAACCCACCAGGGTCATATAGGCAAGAAATACGCCCCAAAGGGTCATTCTTATTCACCCAGCCGCCGCCGTTGGGATTGAATCTCTGCCATATATCCCGAAGATGGTAGTAGGCCGTGAACCACCCATTGCCGTGATCGACGCGCAGGCCGTAGTTCGAACTCTTAGGCTGTATTGTGCCGCTGGCTGCTGCTACAGCCCACATATCCGGAGGCGCATCGCAAGAACCAACAATCCCAAAATCCATGCTTGACATAGGTCGCTTACTTCCGCCCCAGCTGTCGCCCATGTAGTTGTGTGGACCGTTAAATTTCCAAGCCTCCCCTCGCGGGAATGGCAGTTGAAGAAGATCAGACGGCGGAGGCCCAGGTGGAGTGATGTTATTTGATTTATCAAGAGGGTCACTATTGGGAAAGAAACCTCTGTAAACTGTTTGGAAGCTATTCGTCATTCTTTTCCATTCATCCAAACTGTTGGCATACTTGGAAAGTGTGGAAACTATGGCAAAGGAGGCAGAGTTTGGTGCGCGTATAGCGAAATTGATTTTACCTACCGCAATAGTGGGCTCGATGGAAGCATCGGGAGCAACTGCCATTTCGCCCAAAGTATATCGGTGCCAAGAAAATGCTTCCCGAAGTGAGCTTGCGACTAAATGCACTTGCTGGGGAAATTCAAAGCCAAGTTCTTGCCCTTGATAGAGGATATGCAAAACAGTTACCAAAACTCGGGGATTGATACTTAAATAATCGGCCTGCGCGAGAATCACATCTGCATATCCAAGAAATGCACTATTGTGATCTTGAAGAAATGCTTTCAGATCAAAATCTCCAACGTTGGGACCAAAGACGAATTGGCCCTCTGCGAGAAGGGGCTCTATGGCCTGTGACAACAAGGGTACGTCTGCCGCCCCGGCAAGCCCATGTGACGCCGAGAAGGGCAGCAACACTAGTACGAGACTGCACAGGGTCAGGACAGTCACTAGCGGGCGGAGGGCGTGACGCGCTCCTCCGCTCTGGCGGCCGCCTGCGGCGGCCTGGTAAGGACCAATCCCATTCTTGTTCGCATTCATTGTAGCACCTCCTAAGCTACTTGGTGGCTCAGTAGTGAGCCAAATGAAGAACAGCGAACACAGTTGCACACAGGTCAGAAACGACTTTGCGCGGTTAAACTAAAATGGACCACTTTATCCTCAGCCCGTGATCCCATCCATGATCACTGGCCCACCGGGGTATCTCCATTCGTACCCCAGCCCTTGTCAATGGAAGTGGTCCAATCTGAGTCTGAACGCAGGATAAACCAGGCACCCCAACTCGGCCGAAAGACGGCCATATCCGCCTTACCATCACCATCAAAATCCCCCGCTAGAGGGATATCTCCACTCGTGCCCCAGACCTTGGCGATGAAAGTCGTATAGTTTGATCCTGAGAGTAAGACGAACCAAGTACCCCAACTCGGCCGAAAGATGGCCATGTCCGCCTTCCCATCGCCATCAAAGTCCCCAGCCAGTGGGATATCTCCGCTCGTACCCCAACCCTTGGCAATGTAAGTTGTCCAGTCTGAGTCTGAGCGCAGGATGAACCAGGCACCCCAACTCGGCCGAAAGACGGCCATGTCCACCTTACCATCGCCGTCAAAGTCCCCCACCAGTGGGGTGTCTCCATTCGTACCCCAACCTTTGGCGATGGAAGTCGTCCAGTCTGAGTCCGAACGCAGGATGAACCAGGCACCCCAACTCGGCCGAAAGACCGCCATGTCCGCCTTCCAATCACCATCAAAATCCCCTGCCAGTGGGGTATCTCCACTCATGCCCCAGACCCTGGCGATGGAAGTCGTGTAATTTGAGCCTGAGAGCAGGACGAACCAAGTACCCCAACTCGGCCGGAAGATGGCCATGTCTGCCTTGCCATCGCCATCAAAGTCCCCAGCCAGTGGGATATCTTCATTCGTGCCCCAACCCTTGTCGATGGAAGTTGTCCAGTTCGAATCTGAGCGCAGGATGAACCAGGCACCCCAACTCGGCCGAAAGACGCCCATATCTGTCTTCACATCCCCATCAAAATCGGCGCGCTTGGTCCAAGTGGCTACGGCATTCGTAGTAAAAGCAGAGAATGCTACGTTTGTCAAACCACTAGCACCTGAAGACTCAGACGGTGAGGTGGCGAATCCTTCTGAGCCAGAGAGGAGAGGCAAATCGCTAGAAGAATTGCCAGCTACCAACCTTCCTTGAATGGCAGCAGCATCCACTTGGCCATTCGAGGTCCCAAACACCCCAAAAGCGACCAACCACATGGCCCCCAAAGCCAGGCATATCAGGATGATCAGGAACATTTTCATTGTATGTCTCCTTAGCGTATTTAAAATTTTTGTTTACTGCCCAGGTTGATCACTGGCCCACCGGTATATCCCCATTCGTACCCCAACCCTTGGCTATGGAAGTCGTCCAATCTGAGTCGGAGCGCAGGATGAACCAGGCACCCCAGCTCGGCCGGAAGATGGCCATGTCTGCCTTCCCATCACCATCAAAGTCCCCAGCCAGTAAGGTATCTCCAATCGTTCCCCAGACCTTGGCGATGGAAGTCGTATAGTTCGAACCTGAAAGCAGGACAAACCAAGTACCCCAACTCGGCCGGAAGATGGCCATGTCCTTCTTCCCATCGCCATCAAAGTCCCCTGCCAGTGGGACGTCTCCATTCGCGCCCCAACCTTTGGCGATGGAAGTCGTGTAGTTTGAGCCTGAGAGTAAGACGAACCAGGCACCCCAACTCGGCCGAAAGACGGCCATGTCCGCCTTCCCATCACCATCAAAGTCCCCTGCCAGTGGGACGTCTCCATTCGTACCCCAACCCTTGGCGATGGAAGTCGTATAGTTCGAGCCTGAGAGCAGGACGAACCAGGCACCCCAACTCGGCCGGAAGATGGCCATGTCTGCCTTCCCATCGCCGTCAAAGTCCCCCACCAGTGGGGTGTCTCCATTCGTGCCCCAGACTTTGGTGATGGAAGTCGTGTAGTTCGAGCCTGAGAGCAAGACAAACCAGGTACCCCAACTTGGCCGGAAGATGGCCATGTCCGCCTTTCCATCGCCATCAAAGTCCCCAGCCAGTGGGATATCTCCACTAGCGCCCCAGCCCTTGGCAATGTAAGTCGTCCAATCTGAGTCTGAACGCAGGATGAACCAGGCACCCCAACTAGGTCGGAAGACGCCCATATCCATTTTGCCATCCCCATCAAAGTCAGCAAGGACAGGGAGCGCCATAACTGTCCCACCCTGAACGTTCAGTCCACGCCCCGCTCCCGCATCCGGCCAGGCATTCCCATGCGTGTCCGTCAGCAGCGCGTTCTCCAGGTTCAGGGTCGTCACGCCAACCTTCTTGGCCTGCAATGTTACTGTGGCCAGCACCACAGTAGCGTCTTTGGGACCACCAATCTGGGGGGTGCCTGCATAGTAGCTATACGCCCCGAACGCTGTAAGCCCAGCAGGATTGTTTATGTTTGGCCCTAATTCGACCACCGTCCGGCCCGTGTTATCCAACTCCCCGGCGTCGTCCACGGAAATCACTTCCAGGTAGCCTGGTGGATTGCACACCAGATTGAACTCGTAGGCCCCCAGGCCGTTTAGGTTCATCTCCGTGCCTACATCGGCCACGATATTCACTGTGAACGTCCCATTGACGGGCACAGTTCGTGTCGCTGGGTCCACGCGCATGGTTACTGTGCCCGGCTCAGCCAGGAGAGGGGACCCCACAGCCAGAAGGACAATGATCCCTATGGCACAGAGGACGATCATCCTGTAGCGTAATCTCCTGGCGTGAGCTGGCCTTAGAAACGCTTTCTGGAACATGGCTTCCTCCTTCCAAAAATCCCTGGATTTCCAGGGAAACTGACGCCCAATGGTTCCCGCAAGAACCGAAGATTGGGCATAGGGCAATACAGGCTTCAGCAAGGCTTGCCAATTCAGGAGCATACCAGCACCTACTTCCTTGCATCATCACTACTCTACCTAGTAGCTCGTCCCTCAAAGTACTCCACCACAAAGGCCCCAAACACCCCCACTATCAAGCCTAGCACTCCGGCGATGGCGATGTTCATCGCTTTCTTGGGGCCGACAGGCCGCTCGGGCTCCGCAGCAGGAGCGGCAAAGCGCACCTCGGTGTCTCGCACCTGGGAGGCGACGCCCACCTCAGCCACCTTGCGCGCTAACGTATTGTAGGTTTCCCAAGTCAGATCCCGCGTCTGCGTCAGTTCCTGCTTGCGAGCCTGCTCCCGCTCCAACTGTTCCTGTAGCCGCAGCAACTCTTGCTCTAGCGTCCCCTTACTCAGAAGCGCCTGAATCTCATCTTTCCTGGCCTGCAAGTTGGCAAGGAGGGTTTCGATCTCACCTATCTGCTGAGCCGCGTTCTCTCCTGAAGCGGGTAGCTGATTGAGCGAAAGCTGGAGTTGGGTCGGTAGGCCAGACGAAAGGGTGAAAGCGTTCGCCCTCAGGAAGATGGTAGCCAGGCTATTGCCGGTCGTAGTGGGAGCAGAGGAGGAAGTCCCTTGACGCAACTGATCACGCAGGGCTGCGGCATCGGCGATGAGACGGTCAAGCCCACGCTGAGCCGCGTAGTAATCGGCCAGGGTATTCTGCCTGGCTTGGATCTCCCTGGTGAGGGCGTCGACCTTATTATCCCCCAGGAAGCGGGCCAGGGCCTCCTCAGCCTGCTGGTAGTTTCCCTTGGCTATGACTGCCTGAGCCTGGACGTCGCTGAGCGACTGGGGCATCTGGCCGTACAGCTCATTGACGTACTCTTCGTAGACCTGACCCCAGGCATTGGCGATGGCCGCAGCTTTCTTGGGATCTCTGGCTTGAACCCCAATTGCGATGAAATCTCCCTGCGCTGTGACCCCCACCATCTTAAGCAGGGTTCCGATCTCCCGCTCTTGCGGCTTCAGGGTCGTCTCGAGCTTGGTGATCACCTGGGAGGCGATGGTGCTGCTCTCCGCCAGGGCAACCAGGGCTTGGCGCCCCGCGGCAACATCCATTCCCGCACTCGTCAATTCCGCATCAGATAGGGTCCTAAACTTGGGCTCGAAGGTGATCTCGGACTTGACCTTGATGATCAACACCCCTGCCTTCGCCTCATAGACAGGTAGCAGCAGCAGGAAGCTGACCAGGGCAGCCACAAGTACCGCCAGGAAAGGGATGCCCAGGACCAGCTTCCAACGCTTGACGATGACGTCCACGTACTCTCGTAGATCAATCTCTTCTTCCATCGGAGAACCTTCCTCTCAGAGAACTGCTTGCGCCTTCACGAGGCGAAAATAGGCCATTCATAAAAAGGGAAACCCTGCCGCAAGATACGGTCTGCTGGGGATATTATACCACAAAACGGCTATTCGTGAAAAGTAGCCCACACTCAATTGCGTACTCCCTCTGAGCCACCTCGCTCACTTAAAGCCCACCCGTCGGAGGCAGAGGCGGGCTAGGCCCCACAGAAACCCTGAGCCCCAACTGAGGTGTAGAATGGCGAAGACCACAGGCAGAAGAGGAAAATACCCCCAACCTTTACGGCTGGCGATTAATAAAGAGGCAAGAAGGGAAGCAGTCAAATAACTCGCCATCGCCAACAGGAATAGGATGAAAAACCCACG
>Ga0194111_10003766_pt1 | contig 17834 bp, 12 predicted proteins | sample TA2KigC300mmetaG_FD_146194 | JGI IMG/M metagenome (GOLD analysis project Ga0194111, IMG submission 146194) | Freshwater microbial communities from Lake Tanganyika, Tanzania - TA2015033 Kigoma Deep Cast 300m | ecosystem: Environmental > Aquatic > Freshwater > Lake | place: Tanzania: Lake... | reverse complement strand
AAATCCATGGCTTCCGCTCTCCCCTGGAGGTCTACGCCGAATTGCTCATCAAGGCTCAACAGCCTGATTCCAATTCGATTTCTTCAACTGTTGCACTTGGTACTTGAAACCGCCCAGTTAAACAAACAGGGTATAATTTAAAGAGACTGGATGAAGGTCAACCCGCAGGTCTGATTGATGACAGGCTTCGTGTTGAAATCCGGCAAGCCCGGTTTATTCTAGCGGACCTTACAGACCAGAACAAAGGAGCCTATTGGGAAGCCGGATTTGCTGAGGGACTTGGAAAGCCAGTGATTTACACGTGCCGAAAAGATGTTTTTGATGATAAAACAAAAGGTACACACTTCGACACCAACCACCACTTAACTGTAATTTGGGAACAGCACAACTTAGACGCGGCGGTTGATAAACTAATAGCCGTAATTCGGGCAACCCTTCCCACAGAGGCAATAATGTCAGACGAGTGAGGAGTCCACGTAAGGCAATAAAGCAAAGCGCCTTCCGCCAAGTTCATCCGGCGGATAACGCCTTCGGCTCATCCGCCCTACACCATCACGTATTCCTCCCACGGCCGGCTTTGCACAGCCGGCCGGCTCCGGCGGCGGCGAGGCATGCTCACCGAAACCCCGCCTTTCCCCCCTCTGCCGCCGCCGCGTCTCGCCCATTCACACGGGGGAAGTCGGCGAGCGATGTCTGAGCCCGCAGGGCGAGTTTGCGAGCCGCCCGTGGGAATGGGTGAGACGCGGGGATTTCGGCGGAAGCGGGGTGGGCTTTCTTTGGTTACTTTCTTTGCCCAAACAAAGAAAGTAACTGGCCGCCGGGCCACCCCCGGCCTAGCACGCCATGCACAACACACCGGGCAGGCAAGGCGAGACACCACGGTAGGATGGGCGGCTTCGAACCCCCCCTGGCCCCCCTTTTGCAAAGGGGGGAATGACAACACACCGGGCAGGCATGGCGAGCCGATGCGGGAGGATGCGCGGCGTTGCATCCCCCCTCCCCTTGCGCAAAGGGGGGAATGGGTGCGTCACCCCGGCGCGGTCAGCCGGTCTTGCCGGGGCCGGCTTCGAGCAGACGCCGCATGACCCGCAGCAGGGTGTCGACGCGCACCGGCTTGGTGAGGTAGTCGTCGAACCCGGCGGCCCGACCGCGGGCGACTTCCTCGGGCATGGCGTTGGCGCTGAGGGCGATGATGGGCGTGCCCTTCATCGATTCGTACTCGCGCAGGCAGGCGAGAACCTCGAAGCCGCTCATGCCGGGCAGGCCGATATCGAGGATGACGAAATCCGGCTTTTCGGAGAGGGCCAACTCTAGGGCGCTTTCCGGGCGCTCGGTGGTGATCAGGCGGGCGCCGGGGGCGCGCTCGAAGAGGCCGCGCATGAAGTAGAGGTTGGTGGGGTCGTCTTCCAAATAGAGCACGCTGCGGCCTTGCAGGAAGGCGAGCTGGCCCTCCAGCCCGGTGGGCGTGCCGCCCGGCGCGCCCGCGATGTCGGCAGTCGCGCCGCTGGCCAGCGGCAGTTCCAGCCAGAAGGTGCTGCCTTCGCCGGGGGTACTCTCGGCGCCGATGTCGCCGCCCATGAGTTCGACCAGGCGGCGCGCGAGGGCGAGGCCGATGCCGGTGCCTTCCTGCGTGGCGGCGGCGGGTCCGAAGCGCTCGAAGGGACGGAACAGGCGCGCCATGTCCTCGGCGCCGATGCCGTGCCCGGTGTCGCGGACGCTCAGGCGCAGGCGGTTCGCCTCGGCGCGGCAGTCGATGTCGATGCGGCCGCCGTCGCGGTTGTATTTGACGGCGTTGGACAGCAGGTTGATGAGCACCTGCTTCAGGCGCAGGCGGTCGGCCCAAACCGCGAGGCCGTCCAGGCCGGGGCAGGGGGCTTCGACGCGGATGCCGCGGCGCGAGGCGAGGGGGTGGATGAGGTCGAGGCACTCGCTGAACACTTCCGCCAGGCCGACGACGTCTTTATCGACGCTGATCTTGCCGGATTCGACGCGGGCGAGATCGAGCACGTCGTTGATCATGTCCAGGAGGTGGCGGCCGGCGCGCAGGATTTCGCCGGTGTAGGCCTTCTGGTCGTCGCGCAGGGGATGCTCGTCGTCGGTGTGCAGCAGTTCGGCGAAGCCGAGGACGGCGTTCATCGGGGTCCTCAGTTCGTGGCTCATCTGCGAGAGGAAGCGCGACTTGGCGCGGTTGGCGGCCTCGGCGCTGTCGCGAGCGACGACCAGCTCGCGCGTGCGCGCGTCGACGCGCGCTTCGAGTTCGTCGCGCGCCTGGCGCAACTCGGCGTTGAGGGCGAGGATTTCGGCCTCGCGCCGCTTCTGCTCGGTGATGTCGAGGAACACCAGGACGTGGTGGGTGAGCCGGCCCGCCTCGTCGCGGGCGCCGCCCACCGACATCCAGACCGGGAACGCCTCGCCGTCGCCGCGCCACAGGCGCAGTTCGCCGTGCCAGGCGGCGTCGCCGCAGATCGCCGCCCAGTCGGCCGGTTCGGCGCCGGCGGGGGCGGGCGGGTCCAGCGAGGCCAGCGGGGAGCCGCGCACCGTCTCCTCCGCGCGGCCCAGGATCTTCAGGCTGGCCGGGTTGGCGGCGACGACGCGGTGTTCATGGTCGACGATGAGGATGGCCTCGGCGGCTGTCGCGAACACGGTGGCGGCCAGGCGCAGCTCGCTCCGCTCCCGCAGGGCGCGGGCGCTGCGGTCGATGGCGTCGACCAGGAGATCGACCTTGACCGGTTTCATGACGTACTTGTCGACGCCGATGTCGATGGCCTTCAGGAAATACTCGGACTCGTTGAAGGCGGTGGTCATGATCACCGGCGTGGCGGGCCGCTCGTGCTTGATGGCATCGGCCATGTCCAGCCCGTCCATGACCGGCATGCGGATGTCGCTGACGACGATGTCGGGGTGGTGGGCGCGGAAGGATGCCAGTCCCTCGCTGCCGTTGACGGCGGTGTACAGGGTGCCGACGCGGCGGCGCAGGAACTGGCTCAACTGGTTGCGGATATCCTCGTCGTCCTCGACGTAGAGCAGGCTCAGCTCCTTGAACGCGACGCCGTTGCGGCCGGGGTGATGTGGGGTCATGGTTGCGCTCCATGCGGGTTGGGCGTGGCCGGCGGCGCGTCCGCCAGGGGGACGCGCACGCTGACGCGGGCGCCTTCGCCGGCGTTCTCGACCTCGACGCTGCCGCCCATGTTCTCGATGATCATGCGCGACATGTAGAGGCCGATGCCGGTGCCCTTCTCGCGGGTGGTGAAATAGGGGTCGAACACCTTCGGCAGGACGTCCTCGGGGATGCCGCCGCCGTTGTCGGCGACGATCAGCCGGCCCTCGCGCGCGTCGGCCTCGATGCGGACGAGCACGCGGCCGGCGGCGATGCGCCGCGCGACGATGGCGTCCTTGGCGTTGGCGAGCAGGTTGAGCACGACCTGCGCGTATTCGTTGGGGAAGCCCAGGCAGGTGACGTCCCGGTCGGCCTCGATGTCGAGGGCGATGTTGGCGTGCGCGTAGGCGAGGTCGACGATCATCAGCGCGTCGCGCACCGCCCTGGCCAGGGAGAAGGGCTGGCTGTTGCGGTCGGGACGGAAGAAGTTGCGGAAGTCGTCGATGGTGGTGCTCATCTTGTGGATGAGATGGCCACCCCGCTCCACCTGGCCGTCCAGGTAGTCCCGGTCGAGCTGGCCGAACTCGTAGGCGTCGCGGATGTTGTCCAGCACCAGCGACAGCGCGTTGATGGGCTGGCGCCATTGGTGCGCGATGTTGCCCATCATCTCGCCCATGGCGGCGAGGCGGGACTGCTGGATGAGCAGGTGGTCCTTGTCGCGGTTCTTGGCCACCTCCTCGTGGACGCGGCCCTCCAGGGTGGCGTTCAGTTCCAGCAGGGCCTGTTCCGCCTCTTTGCGTTTGCTGATGTCGGTGATGTAGGCGAAACAGAATTCCTTGTCTCCGAAGCGGACATGGTTGGCCGTGACCTCAATGGGGAAGGTGGAACCGTCCTTGCGCCGATGGCGGGTCTCGGCGGTGACGCTGCCCTCCCGCTTCAGTTCCGCCCAGAATTCTTGCCAGCGCGCCGGCGAGAAATCGGGATCGTAGTCCCAGACGTGGAGCCCGACGAATTCCTCCTTGCTGTATCCCAGGGCACGGGGCGCCTCGATGTTGCTGGCGATCACCTCGCCTTCGGCGCTGAGCCATTCGAAGGCGACGGAGGAGTGGTCGATGGCGAACTGGGTCAGGCGCAGCGTTTCCTCGGCGCGCCTCCGCTCCGTGAGGTCCTGGGCGTAGGAGAACACATATTCCCGGCCCTCGAAGGCCACGAAGTTGGCGGTGACCTGGACCGGGAAGGTGGCGCCGTCCTTGCGCCGATGGAGGGTCTCGATGCTCAAGGCCCCCTGCTCCTTGATCCTGATCCAGACTTCGGGCCAACGCTCGGCGGGGAAGTTGGGATCGATGTCGGACAAGTGCTTGCTCAGCATTTCCTCCCGGCTGTAACCGAGTTCCACGCAGGTCCGCTGGTTGACATCAATGATGCGGCCGCTGTCGTCATACCACTCGAAGGCCATGGCGGCGGCATCGATGGCGCGCCGGGTGAGATGCAGGGCGGTTTCCGCGGCCTTGCGCTCGGTGAGGTCGCGGACGAAGCAGAAGTTGTATTCCCGACCGCCGAACTCCACATAGTTGGCCATGACCTCCACCGGGAAGGTGGTGCCGTCGCGGCGGCGATGGCGGGATTCGACGAGAAGCCGGCCGGTCGCGCGCAGCTCCTGGAACATGCCGGCGAGGATCGATTCATTCACGTCCGGATCGATGTCCACCACCGACATGCGCAGTAGTTCCTCGCGGGGATAGCCGAGGGCGGCGCAGGCTGCCTCGTTGACGTCGAGGAAACGGGCTTGCGGGTCCATCACGAACACGGCGTCGGCGGAGCGGTTCACGCCGAACTGGATCAGCCGCAGCGCTTCCTCCGCCGCCTTGCGCGCGCTGATGTCGCTGTGCGAGCCCGCCAGGCGCGCGGGGGCTCCCGCGGCGTCGCGCTCGACCACCTTGCCGCGTCCCAGGATCCAGCGCCAGCCGCCGTCCTTGGCGCGGCAGCGGAACTCCACCGAGAAGGTTGGGGTATGCCCTTGCAGGTAGCTCTGAATGGCGGCCTCGGCGCCCCCCAGGTCATCGGGATGCAGCAGCTTGCGCCAGTTCTCGTAGGTGGCGGGAAACTCATCCGGCGCGTAGCCCAGCATGGTGTAGTAGCGGGGACTGAAATAGGTCCGTCCGCTCTTGAAATCCCAGTCCCAGATACCGTCCGAGGTGCCCTCCAGGGCCAGGCGCAGGCGCTCCTCGCTTTCCCTGAGGGCCAGTTCCGCCCGTTTGCTATCGGTGATGTCGCGCACGCATTCGATGGCGCCGATGACGCGGCCGTCGGTATCCCGAAGAGGCAGCGCGGTGGCCCATATGTAGGCGCCCCGACCGCCATGCACGGCGGGGGTCTCGCCCTCGGCGAACAGCGTGTCGCCGTCACGCTCGAAGCGCCCGTAGAGACTGCCGTCGAGGGTCGGATCGAGCACGTGATCGATCAGGATGGGCCGGCGCTCGCCATAGAACGCCTCGGCATAGCAGCGCCCGCCCCGTCCCAGGATGTCGGTCTTGGCGACGCCGGTCATCGCTTCCATGGCGCGGTTCCAGGCGATCACGCGGGCATCGGCGTCGACCACGAAGGTGGCGTCCGGCAGGAAGTCGATGATCGCTTCCAGCTTGCTGTTGGCGGTTCGCAGCGCGGCCTCGGCTTGCTTGCGCCCGCCGATGTCGCGCACGATGACGACCAGGCGGCGGTCTTCGCCGTCCGACCCGCCGATGGCGAACACGCTGGCGTTGGCCTCGAACACGCCGCCGTCGCGGCGTTTCTGCCGCAGGTCGCCGCTCCAGCCGGCGCGCATGCCCTCGGCGATGACCTCGGCCATGCGTGGCCGGTCCTCCTCGGGCCAGAATTCGGCGCCGGGCAGGCCCACCATTTCGCGCTTGGCGAAATCGCAGGCGAACAGTTCGTGCGCTGCACGGTTGGCGTAGAGCACGGCGGTAGTCTCGGGATCGACGATGCCGATGGCGTCCACCGAGGCCTCGGCGAGTGCCTGGAAGACCTGCAACTGTTCCTCGGCGAGATGTCTTTCGGTGACGTCCATGACTGTGCCGCTCAGTCGCATGACGCGGCCATCGGCGTCACGGTGCGCCATGCCCTGCGCGCGCAGACGGCGCTCGCCGGCCGCGCGGGGCACCCGGTAGCTCACCACGAAGGAGTCGCCGCTGGCGACGCTGGCCGCCACGACGTCGTCGACCCGTTGCCGGTCGCCGGGGTGGATGCGCGCAAGCAGCGTCGCGTAGTCGGGCTCCAGCATGTCCGCCGGCAGGTCGAGCAGGCGCAGGGTCTCCTCAGACATCCACAGGAATCGCTGGGCATCCGTGTCGTAGGACCAGTGCCCCATGTGTGCCAGGCTTTGCGCCTCCCGATAGCGTTCCCGGCTTTCCAGCAGATCGGCCTCCGCCTTCCTGAGGTCGGCGATGAGGCGGGCCTGCCGCGCATTCTGGTAGGCCATGTTGGAGATCTGGTTGGCGATGGCGAACAGCACCCGCGCGATCTTGTCGAAACGGCCCGCGGACATCTCGGGGATTTCATGGAACGCCCGTAGGCATTCCGTGGCGTCGGCGCCGATCCCGCTCGCGAAGTCGACGAGGGCGGCATCGGCCTGACTCTCGTCGCGCACCTGGCCGATCAGCCAGTTGGCCACGTGGCGCCCCCCCACGGTGATGCTGGCGCCGGCGTTGCGGAGCCCCGCGCTCAGGCAGTGGCCCACATTCGGCCCGAGCGGATTGTGGCGGCCGAGCATGGCATCCGAATGCGCGCAGGGCCGGGCGCCTTCCGGGTTGGCGCGTATGAGTTCTCCGCATGGGGGGGAGACATTGCTCGGGCGGGTGATGGGCTCGCCTTCCGGGGTGGTGATGAGGGCGGCGACGCCGAAGGCGTCGGCGAACAAATCCTGCAGGCGCTGGATGTCCGCCAGATCGACCAACTGCTCGAAGCGGATGTCTTCGCCGCCTTCGTCGCGCGGCGAGGCCGGCTGGAGGTTCTCGCCCATGCGTGGTTCCCGGCCTGTGCCGCCCGCCGCGTCAGTCACGGCGCCACCCCCTGTTCCCCCATGCCGACAGGACCGGCGACCCGTATGGGGTGAGACTGTACAACTCGGTATGGGGGTGCCGCATGAATGATCCGCTGAGTCATGGTTATCCGGGGTGACGTCTGGGGCATCCGCGCCGGCCAAGTCCACCCTTCTTCAGCATGTACGGCATGGCGGAGGGGAAATACATGGTGCGAATGTACCGGGGAGCGTCGTTTTCATCCTCGCAGGCCCTTGAAATCGCAATGGGCGGCCCCTACTATTAGCACTCGCTGGAGTCGAGTGCTAACGAACGACCGTCGCACCCTCTCCCATCGACCCCCCTTTTTTGAACACGGATTCCTGTTAGGAGGAAAGCAATGAAAATCCGTCCGCTGCACGACCGCGTCATCGTCAAGCGCCTGGAGGAAGAGCGCAAGACCGCTTCCGGCATCGTCATCCCCGATACCGCCGCCGAGAAACCCGACCAGGGCGAGATCATCGCCGTGGGCGCCGGCAAGAGGGACGACAACGGCAAGCACATCGCCATGGACGTCAAGGTCGGCGACCGCGTGCTGTTCGGCAAGTATTCCGGCCAGACCGTGAAGGTCGAGGGCCAGGAACTCCTCGTCATGCGCGAGGAAGACATCATGGGCGTGATCGAGAAGTGACGTTAACGATCGCGCTTTAGCGCGATTTCGGAAACGTCATCCCCGCGCAGGCGGGGATCCAGTTCCAACCCCAATTCCCTGGATTCCCGCCCCCCGCCTTCGCGGGGGCAGGCACGCGGGAATGACGGCTAACAGATTCAGGAGATATACAAATGGCAGCTAAAGACGTTCGTTTTGGTGATTCCGCCCGCCACCGCATGGTGACCGGCGTCAACATCCTGGCCAACGCGGTCAAGGTGACTCTCGGCCCGAAGGGCCGCAACGTGGTGCTCGACCGCTCCTTCGGCGCTCCCACCGTGACCAAGGACGGCGTGTCCGTAGCCAAGGAAATTGAACTGAAGGACAAGTTCGAGAACATGGGCGCGCAGATGGTCAAGGAAGTTGCTTCCAAGACTTCCGACATCGCCGGTGACGGCACCACCACCGCCACCGTGCTGGCCCAGTCCATCCTGGCCGAGGGCATGAAGTTCGTCGCCGCCGGCATGAACCCGATGGACCTGAAGCGCGGCATCGACAAGGCCGTCATCGCCATCACCGAGGAACTCAAGGCCATCTCCAAGCCCTGCACGACCAGCAAGGAAATTGCCCAGGTCGGCTCCATCTCCGCCAACTCCGACAGCTCCATCGGCGACATCATCGCCAACGCCATGGACAAGGTGGGCAAGGAAGGCGTCATCACCGTGGAAGACGGTTCCGGCCTGGAGAACGAGCTGGACGTGGTGGAAGGCATGCAGTTCGACCGCGGCTACCTGTCCCCCTACTTCATCAACAACGCCGAGAAGCAGATGGCGGTGCTGGAGGATCCCTTCGTCCTGCTGTTCGACAAGAAGATCTCCAACATCCGCGACCTGCTGCCCGTGCTCGAGCAGGTCGCCAAGGCCGGCAAGCCGCTGCTGATCATCGCCGAGGACGTGGAGGGCGAGGCCCTGGCCACCCTGGTGGTGAACAACATCCGCGGCATCCTCAAGACCTGCGCCGTCAAGGCTCCCGGCTTCGGCGACCGCCGCAAGGCGATGCTGGAGGACATGGCCATCCTCACCGGCGGCACGGTCATCGCCGAGGAAGTCGGCCTCTCCCTGGAAAAGGCCTCCCTGCAGGATCTGGGCCGCGCCAAGCGCATCGAGGTGGGCAAGGAAAACTCCACCATCATCGACGGCGCCGGTTCCGCCGACGCCATCAAGAACCGCATCACCCAGATCAACAAGCAGATCGAGGAAGTCACCTCGGACTACGACAAGGAGAAGCTGCAGGAGCGCAAGGCCAAGCTGGCCGGCGGTGTCGCGGTGATCAAGGTGGGCGCCGCCACCGAGGTCGAGATGAAGGAGAAGAAGGCCCGCGTCGAGGATGCCCTGCATGCCACCCGCGCCGCCGTCGAGGAAGGCATCGTCGCCGGCGGCGGTGTCGCCCTGCTGCGTGCCCGCTCCAAGATCGCCAAGCTCAAGGGTGACAATCACGACCAGGATGCCGGCATCAAGATCGTCCTGCGCGCCGTCGAGCAGCCCCTGCGCGAGATCGTCTACAACTGCGGCGAGGAAGCCTCCGTGGTGGTCAACAAGGTGCTCAACGGCAAGGGCAACTACGGCTACAACGCGCAGACCGGCGATTATGGCGACATGATGGAAATGGGCGTGCTGGATCCCACCAAGGTGACCCGCACCGCGCTGCAGAACGCCGCCTCCGTGGCCGGCCTGATGCTCACCACCGACTGCATGGTGGCCGACCTGCCCGAGGACAAGAAGGGCGGCGCTCCCGACATGGGTGGCGGCATGGGTGGTATGGGCGGCATGGGTGGCATGGGCGGCATGGACTTCTGATCGTCCCCCTGGCCGGCCGGGGCATCCGCCCCGGTTCCACGAACAGGCCCCGCCGCGGCGGGGCCTGTTCTTTTTCAGGGCCTGCCTCACGCGGCGTCGCCGCGCTGACAACGGGGCAAGCCGTTATAATCCCCTTGCATCCGAGGCCCTTTCCCATGTCCAGCCACTTTTCCCCGAAAACCCACCTTGCCGACCTGTTCACACAGGCCCTCGCCCAGTTTCCCCAGGCGCTCGACATCGCCATCGAACTGGAACGCCCGAAGCAGGCCAGCCACGGCGATTTCGCCTGCAACGCCGCCATGCAGCTGGCCAAGGTGCTGAAGCGCAACCCGCGCGAAGTGGCGCAGTCCATCCTCGCCTCGCTACCCGCCTCGGCGTGGGTCGAGAAAAGTGAAATCGCCGGGCCGGGCTTCATCAATGTCTTCCTCAAGCCGGCCGCCTGGCAGCGCGTCGCCACCGACATCCTGCGCGAGCCCGAATCCTACGGCCGGGGCGACGCGCGGCGGGGCGGCAAGGTGCAGATCGAGTTCGTCTCCGCCAACCCCACCGGCCCACTGCACGTCGGCCACGGCCGCGGCGCCGCCTTCGGCGCCAGCCTGGCCAACGTCCTCACGCACGTCGGCCAGCAGGTGTACCGCGAGTATTACGTCAACGACGCCGGCCGCCAGATGGACATCCTGGCGCTGTCCACCTGGCTGCGCTACCTGGCGCTATGCGGCGAGTTCGTGCCCTTCCCCGGCAACGCCTATCAGGGTGGCTACGTCGGCGCCATGGCCGACAGCATCTACGCCCTGCACGCTGAGCGCTACAAACGTGCGGCCGCCGAGATCATGGCCGGCGTGCCGGACGCGGCCGCCGACGACGAAGCCCACCTCGACGCCCTCATCGCCAAGGCGAAAGCCCTGCTGGGCCCGGATTACGCCTACATCCACGGCCACGCCCTGGAGGAACAACTGGGCGACTGCCGCAACGACCTCACGGAATTCGGCGTCACCTTCGACAAGTGGTTCTCCGAGCGCAGCCTGCACGAATCCGGGCTCATCGACCGCGCCGTGGAGCAGTTGCGCACGCATGGCCATCTCTACGAACAGGACGGCGCCCTGTGGTTCCGCTCCACCGCCTTCGGCGACGAGAAGGATCGCGTGGTGCGGCGCGAGAACGGCATCTACACCTATTTCGCCGCCGACATCGCCTACCACCTGAACAAGTTCGAACGCGGCTTCGAGCGTGTCGTCGACGTCTGGGGCGCCGACCACCACGGCTACATCCCGCGCGTGAAGGGCGCCCTGGCCGCGGCCGGCGTCGACCCGGAGCGCCTGACCGTGGCCCTGGTGCAGTTCGCCGTGCTCTACCGCAATGGCCAGAAGGCCTCGATGTCCACCCGCGCCGGCGAATACGTGACGCTGCGCGACCTGCGCGCCGAGGTCGGCAACGACGCGGCCCGCTTCTTCTACGTGCTGCGCAAGTCCGACCAGCACCTGGATTTCGACCTCGACCTGGCCAAGAGCCAGAGCACCGACAACCCGGTCTACTACATCCAGTACGCGCATGCCCGCATCTGCAGCGTGCTCGCCGCCTGGGGCGGGGTGGAGTCCGACCTGATCGGCGCCAACACCCGCCTGCTCACGCACGCCCAGGAACTGGCCCTGTTGCGGCGCCTTGGCGAGTTCCCGGAAACCCTGGCCAACGCCGCGCGCGATCTCGCCCCGCACCTGGTCGCCTACTACCTGAAGGAACTGGCCGCCGACCTGCACGGCCTCTATGTGGCCTGCCGCTTCCTGGAAGAGAACCAGGAGCTCAAGCTCGCGCGTCTCGCCCTCATCGCCGCCACGCGCCACGTGCTGCGCGCCGGCCTGGGCATGCTCGGCGTCTCCGCGCCCGCCAAGATGTAAGCCGCGGACTCACAGCTACGCATGGCACGCAGCAGGGAATCCCGCGCCGCGCGGCGAGAAGCCGCGCCGCCCCGCAAAGGCAGGAGCGGCCTGTTCACCGGCCTGCTGGTGGGCCTGGTCATCGGCCTGGTGGTGGCCGCCGCGCTGGCCTGGTACTTCAGCTTCGGCACGGAAGGCATCAAGCCGACGGCGGACGCGCGGGAAGCCGCCGATCCCCAGCCGGCCGCCCCAGCCGAGCCGCCCGCGCCTGCCCGCCCCGCGGCAGCACAGCCCAAAGCGGCTGCGGAGCCGGCGGCCGAACCCACGCCGCGCAAGCCTCCCCCCGCGCCCGCCCCGGCCACCACCACGCCGAAGCCACGCATCGACTACACCTTCTACGGCATCCTGCCGGGTGACAAACCGGCGAAACCGGTGGAGCCTCCGAAGCCCACGGAATCCTGGTGGCTGCAGATCGCCGCGCTGAAGAGCCCGGCCGATGCCGACAAGCTCAAGGCGCGCCTGGCCCTGCTGGGGCTGCCGGTGTCCACCCAGAAGATCGACAGCGCCGGGCAAGCCCTCTACCGGGTGCGCGTCGGTCCGTATAAACGCGAGGATGACGCCTTCGGCGACCTGGATGTCCTCGCCGAGAACAATTACGAGCCCAGACTGTTCAAAGAAGCCTTGAAACCCTAAACGAGGAGACCACATGAAACGCCTGCTCAGTCTTATTGTCCTGGCCGCCGCCCTCGCTCTGCCCGCGCAAGCCCGGGCCGCGGAGCCCGGCAAGGATTACCTGGTCATCAGCCCGAGCGTGCCCGTGGATGTCAAGAAAGGTCAGGTCGAGGTGTTGGAATTCTTCTGGTACCGCTGTCCGCACTGCTTCGACCTGGAGACCGAGCTCAAGGCCTGGACCGCCAAGCTGCCCAAGGGCGTGGTGTTCAGACAGGTACCGGGCATCCTCAATCCGAACTGGGCCACCCTCGCCCGCGCCTACTACGCCATGGAGGCGATCGGCGTGCTCGACAAGTTGCACCATGAAGTGTTCGATGCCATCCATGTCCACGGCCAGGACCTCAACTCCCCGCAACGCTTCCTGGACTGGGCGGCCGGCAAGGGCGTCAACCGCAAGCAACTTGCCGATGCCTTCGACAGCTTCGCGGTGAACACCAAGGTCATGCGCGCCCAGCAACTGACCAACGCCTACCGCCTCAACGGCGTGCCCGCCTTCGCCATCAACGGCAAGTTCGTCACCTCGGCCTCTCTGACCGGCGGCAACACCTCGCTGTTCAAGATCCTGGATGAACTCATCGCGCGCGAACTCGGCCGGGGCGGGAACAAATAACCATCGCCCGGATGGTGAAATCGGTAGACACAAGGGACTTAAAATCCCTCGGCCTTTGGCCATGCGGGTTCGATTCCCGCTCCGGGCACCACAAATAAATCAAAGACTTGTGCAACTTTAACCGGCGGCCTCTCAGCTTCAGCCATTGCCGATGGGACACTGGTGGGACACCGCCGAAAAAAACGGCCACACCTGGCACGGCATAGCCAAGGCTTTCCCGGCATCAATCAAGCCGAACAGCCTCCCTAGCCAATAGTGTCCCGCGCACTGTCCCGGCGCTGAATTTCCGCTCTCGCATTGCCCGCTCATCGCCGCCCCAACCTGTGGATAAGTCACGTTTTTGCGTGGAACTGTCCCGCTGTTGTCCCCAGTGCAAGATGCAACGCCTGGCAATCCATATGTATCAGTGCGTTACAAAGTTCTAACGTGGGACAATATATCCCTTGTTGCATTTTCACCCGGCTTGTTCTAGGCTGTCGTTACCACTTCCAGAATGGGGACGACGATGGCGACAATCGAGAAGCGCACCAACGAGGCCGGCACCTCCTACCGGGTAAAAATCCGCCTCAAAGGCCACGCGCCAGAATCCGCCACCTTCGAGCGACTGACCGACGCGAAGGCATGGGCCGCCAAGACCGAGGCCGACATGAAGGCCGGCCGGCACTTTGGCGAGAGCAAGCGCCACACCTTCGGCGACCTGGTGAAGGAATACACCGCCCAGGCAAAGCCGATCCTGAAAAGCTGGGATCATCGTGAAATGCACCTCGCCTATTGGCTGGACGCCCTTGGCGATTGCCAGCTAGACAGCATCACCCCGGTACGCATCGCCAAAGAGCGCGACAAACTGCTGGCCGGAGAGACTTACCGCCACACCAAGCGCACCGGGGCAACCGTGGTGCGCTACCTGGCCTCCCTCTCGGCTTGCCTAGCCCATGGCGTGAGGGAGCTTCAATGGCTGGAACGCAACCCCGTTGAGCGCATCAAGAAGCCGCCAGAGAACAAGGGCCGGGTGCGCTTCCTCTCCGACGATGAACGCGCCGCTCTGCTGGATGCCTGCCGGCCCCACGCCAACCTTTACCTTGCCGTGGTGTTGTCCCTGACCACGGGCGCGCGCCAAGCGGAAATCATGGGCTTGCGCTGGGGGCAAATCGACTTCGCCCGGCAGGTTATCAGCCTGTCCGAAACCAAGAACAGCGACCGCCGCGCTTTGCCGCTGGTGGGGCAGGCGCTCGACCTGCTGCGCGAACGGGGCCGGGTGCGGACGCTGGGCGATGACCGCATCTTTCCACCCTCGGCGAAAGCGAAGAAAGCGGACTGCCTCGACCTGCGCCAGCCTTGGGAAAAGGCGCTCAAGGAAGCCGGCATTGCTGACTTTCATTGGCATGACCTTCGCCATACCGCCGCGTCCTATCTCGCCATGAACGGCGTTTCACTGGTCGAGATTGCCAAAGTTCTCGGACACCGAACCCTTGCGATGGTGGCGCGTTACTCGCACCTGTCGGAGGGGCATATCGTGGCGACCGGGCAGAAACTGGCCGACCGGCTGGGGGTGGGGCAATGAACCACCACACCATCATCGAAGTGCCAGCCGGCAAGCACTTCTTCACCATCGAGGAATTGCCGCGCCTGTTCGCGGATTCAGTCCCCGATCCGGCCGACAGCGAAGAGGGCAATTGGGCTGTTCGCATCGTCATGGCGCAAAGTGAATTCTTGCCATTGATTGAAGCGGCGGCAGTTGACGGCAGCCTCCCCGCTCTCGACCCCTTCACACGACTCCCGGCCCGCCACCCTAAAGGCTTCAACGCTAAGCGCTTATTGGTGACGCTCGATGCCTTCAGGGACTTTGCAAGCAAGCACGGCTTCGACGTGCGCGAGAAGGCAGAGCCGCTGCAAGCGCAGCAAGCCCCGATCAAGGAAGAAGGGAGTGCCGGCACCAAATCGCCGCCGGAAAACTGGAAGTTACTGATCCAAGCGCAGGCCGCGACATTCTTCGAGGAATGGCGCGCTATGGGCTGCAAACCCACAAAGAACGCCATCAAAGGGGCTCTATGCCGATCTGTGTGGAATTTGACGGTCATATGCGATGGACATAGCAGCCAAGGGAACGGGGCACGGCAGGCACAAGGGGGTTGTCCGGCAAGTGCTTGAGTTTCGACATCCTCAGGTAGGCGATGGCGATGAAGTTCTCGGTCGTCCGGAAGCCGCGTGCGGCGGTCTTGGTTTGCTGCAACATGCCGTTCATTGCCTCGACAAAGGCGTTGCTGCGACCGTCGAGCATGCCCCGAACCACACCGTCGAATCGTTCGGCCAAGGTCAGGGCCAGGCGTTTGAATGGCTCCAGCCGACAGCGCCGCGCCCAGGACAGCCAGGCCCGCAGTTCCAGTCGGGCCGTCGCCTCATCGTTGCTCGCCAGCGCGTTGGCATACACCTCACGCAACCCCTGCTTCAGCCGCCAGGCTCGCGCACTCTTCAGGTTCGAGCGTTGCAGCCAGTGCATGGTGTCGATCTGCTTGCGGTTCCAGTTCTCCGGGTTCTTGCGCATGGCCCAGAAGAGGCACTTGACGCCCTTCTTGTCGTCAACCCCCACCGCTTCCCGCACCGCCGCCGCCGAGGTGCGCATCTCGTCCCGTCGCACCGTGTCCATCGCTTCGTTCGCCAGGGCGATCACATGAAAGCGGTCATAGCTGATGCTGGCCTTCGGCAGAACCTGCGTCGCGCCCTTGGTGTAGGCCGCGCTCATGTCCATGCAGACGTGTTCGACCGCCTCCGGGTCACCCCCGTGCCCCCGAAGGTCATCGACAAAGGCCGTCATCGTTTCATGGTTGCGCCCGGGGCAGGCAAAGAGCAGGCGTTTGGCCTCCAGGTCATGGACCACCGTGATGTACTCATGGCCCTTCTTGGCACTGGTCTCGTCGACGCCGATCTGGCGCACCCCGCTCATGTCGTCCTGGGCGCGCGCCAGCGGGACGTAGTGGGCAATTCGTGTCCAAAGCCGCTTGGCCGCCACGCGCATCAGGCTCGCCGCCTGGCTGACCGGCAGTTCCCGGCACAGCGACAGGGCCAGGGCTTCAAACAGCAAGGTGAAGCCGCTGCCTTCGCGCGCCCAAGGCACCGGTACCTGGGTCGTCTTGCCGCAACCGCTGCACTGAACGCGGGGGACGTCGGCGTGCAGCCAGGCTTCGTACTGGAAGAAGTCGAGGTGGCGCCAACTGCGGGCCACGCGGTCATGGATGCCTTGATCGGTCATCCCGCAGGCCGGGCAGGCCATGCGCTTGGCCTCATAGATCACCTGGAAGTCGATCCGGCGCTTCATGGTATTGAGCTCGATGTCTTTGACGGCCCACGGCGCTTGCAGGCCAAGGGCTGTGGTGAACAGGGTTTCGATCGAGAGATTCATGGCGCTATCCGTCAGGGCACAATGGCTCGGATTGAAACCGATCTTCGCTCGTTCAGGAAGTCAAATTCCACTGGGAACGGCATAGAGCCGAGCCACCTTCCTGGCTTTTCTTCCAAGCGGCAACCACACCACCGTCAATCCATTCTTCAGAATCCCGCACCTTGCATCGGCCCGGGCCACAGAACAAGTCGATGTAAGTCGCACCAGCCTTCCCGGGTCCGAGGTACTTCGCCCGTGTACTACGCGAAATATCGATGTAGCGGCACAGATAATCATGCTTCTCCTTGGCCCAGACTCCCACTTCCTCGGCAGGCAGTCCGTCGTCCCCATCGATGAGCTTTCCCATCCCTTATCTCCCAAGTATTGAATCAGTTCTCTAGCAGGTTATCCGATAAAGGCCAATGCCTGATGATTTGGTTGCCTGCACATGTTGCCAGTAGCTTCTCGGAGTGCTGAAGGGCGGCATCGGGTTCATAGCTGACCAACACCGTTCCATCCTGACCGGCCGTTTCGGCCGAACTGCGGAAGCTCACCTCGCCCCCGCTGTTTGACTGCACCAAGGCGGGTACTGCCTGATGGAATCCAGGGTAGCCGCCGTTCAAAAAGGGTCGATCACGGCAGTTTGGCAGAGCCATTTCGGTAAGGAAGCCAGGTCGGCCGGCACGTCGATGTCCCTGAGCGTTTCCCCGATCCACACCCGCCAGCCCAATGCCGCCATGCGCTCCAGGGTCAGCCGTGCGACGGCGGGCGTGCTCCAGCGCATGTCCGCGAACAACTCGGGGGCGAAGGCGTTCAGGCCCAGCAGGGGGTAGCCGCCGTCTTCGGCGGGATGGATGACCGCGTCATGGTCTTGCAGGCGGGCGGCGGCTTGTCGCAGGCGTTCGGCGTCGAGGCCGGGGCAGTCCGTGCCGATCAGCAGCGCCGCTTCGCCGGCGTTGATGCGTCGTTGCGAGGCGCGGGCCATGCGGCGGCCCAGGTCGCCTGCGCCCTGGTCGCTGGTGGCGATGTCCGGCGGCAGGGGGGTGGACGTCCATTCGGGGCTGTCCGGTGCCGGGCTCATGCATAACTCCACCGGCCCGACTCCTGCGGCGCGGGCTTGTTCCAGGGCGTGGGCCAGCAGCCGCGCCGCCAGTCGGGCAGCGCCGTCCGCGCCCAGGGCCGGGATCAGGCGGGTCTTCACCCGGCCGGGCAGGGGGGCCTTGGCGAAGATCAGGATGCGCACGGGCTTCATGAATTCAACAAGCAAAGACAGGGTGAGTGGATATCTGTAGGGTGGATAAGCGCAGCGCATCCACCTTTGGCGACGGGGGTGGTGGATGCGCTGCGCTTATCCACCCTACGCCACCTCATGTTTCATGGGTAGTAGCGCTCGGACAGCCGTTCCGTCGGCACGCCGCGCCAGTAGTCGAAGCGCAGGCGCCACATGAGCAGGATGGTGCGCCAGACACCGTGGCGCTCCCAGCGTCGGCCGGAGGTGGTCGCCCGTTCACGCAGGCAGGCCGGCGGGCCCAGGCGCTTGAGGCGTTTCGACAGTTCGATGTCTTCCATCAGCGGCTGGTCGGGAAAGCCGCCCACGGCATTGAAGGCGGCGCGGGTGACGAAGAGGGCC
>Ga0194111_10003755_pt1 | contig 17871 bp, 33 predicted proteins | sample TA2KigC300mmetaG_FD_146194 | JGI IMG/M metagenome (GOLD analysis project Ga0194111, IMG submission 146194) | Freshwater microbial communities from Lake Tanganyika, Tanzania - TA2015033 Kigoma Deep Cast 300m | ecosystem: Environmental > Aquatic > Freshwater > Lake | place: Tanzania: Lake... | reverse complement strand
GTCGCCGCTCCACCTGCAGAAACACCAGCCAGGCCACTCCGGCGCTGATGCCTCCGGTCCAGTCGTTGCGCAGAAGCTCCACGATCGACACCGTGCTGGCGCCGATGCGCAGGCCACGCAATAGAAAGCGGCCGAGCTGTTCCAAACGGGAGGCGCCGACCTGTGTCATCAGCGGCTGCTGGGGGGAGGCATGCGACAGCAGGGCCCTGGGCGCTCAACCGAACCCATAGGCCGCTGCCAGTGGCGCTGCGGTGTCGTCGACGCGCGCCCCTGCTTTTCAGGTATGGCAAATCCTCGACCAGGCGTCAAGCGGTGGGCTTGGCTATCAGGTGGCGACGTTGGCGATGTGCTTGGAGATGGCGCAGGAGTAGCGGCAGCAGCCGGCCATCAGCTCCCAGCATGAGGACTGATCTGCAGCTCGGCATATCCGGTGGCCGAATTCAGCTGACGGCTGAATCGCCACTCCGGCAGAAGACCGATCACAAGCTCAGCGGTCGTGTGCACCATCGAGCCACCGCAGTGGACCCTGCCGCAGCCGCCACGAGCCTGAATGAAACCACCGCCGTCGGCTCAGCCCGCCAGCATGGAGTCACCTGATTGTTCCGCTTTGCTTCTGAACCCGTTCTGCCCGTTCAGCACGGCCAAGGTGCTGACCCTCAAAGCCACGGTGCTGCTGCTGCTCACCCTGCTGATCAAATCCAGGGTTCAGATCGCTGCGGGCTCAGCCATTGGCATCTTCCTGCTGCTGCTGCAGACCCTGGTGTTCCTGGCCATCAGTGGTGGCATGGTGTTGGTGGCCGGCGGTGCAGCGGTCTACGCCATGCAGCAGCGCCGACCGGCAACGGCCTGAGCTGTAGCGATGGCTGTTGAAGTCGCCCTGGCGATGCTGCAGCGAGACGGCCACTGGCTGATGCAGCTGCGCGATGAGATCCCCTCAATCGTCGCCCCCGGCTGTTGGCGGCTTGGATGCGGGGATAGGAGCGGCCTGCTTGGGCGCGTTTTGGGCGCGCCTGTTGTGGTCAATCCCTGAGAAATCAATCGGGGCGACAGGATTCGAACCTGCGACCTAGTGCTCCCAAATCACACTTCCATTTCGGCTCCCCACTGTGGCTGTACCTCGCGCCACCCCTGCTCTTGAAGCTTGCGCCAGAGCTTCCTAGCTGCGTCACGGCGCATGTGCCTACGGGTCTTCAGAAGCGGTGGAGCACCCGTCAGGGGACGGCCGGAATCCACGAAGTACATCGGGTCGGCGCTCCAGCTCTTGGGATCCCAGTGGAACCGCGCCGTATTGGCGGTCTTGGGGTCCTGGATCCAAGCCTGTTTCTCCATGGCGCATTGGTGAGTACGCCTGTACTAGCTCGGATTGACTGGGCTGGTCAAGGCTTCGAGCTCCGGTTGCCGATTCGCCGAGGAGTTGCGGCAATCCGTCACTCGGTGTCACTAATTTTTGAGGTCTTGAGCGGCTAAGCCCTCTGTGTCACGGGGATCTGCCTTGCTGCACGGCTGGCTCCCAAAGCAAACATCCCCCCGGGGCAGCCCTCAGGCCCAGGGCGCTCCACTCACCACAGCCTCGCTCAGGCTGCGGAAGCAATGGCGGTCGAGTTGCTGGCACAGGCCCTCGAGGATGGCGGGCACCAGCTCAGGGCCCTCGAAGATCCAACCTGTGTAGGGCTTGATCAGCGAAGCGCCGGCACGCATGCGCTCCCAGGCCACCTCGGGGGCATCGACGCCCTCAACGCCGATCAGGGGCGGCACTACACCTCAAAGGTCAACGATGGGGCCTGTCCAGAACAATCAGTCCACCTCATCCTCAGGCTGAGAAGCCCCACCTTGAGAGCGGCGAATCAGCTCGGCAAGCATCCCTAATTTGGAATTCTCTGATTCAGAGGCACGGGTTGCCATCCAAGCCCGTGCCGCTTTTTGCTGGGCCAGCTGTTAGACAAGCAGCAGAGCCATCTCTCAGAGCTCATCGAGGTCCGTGCAGTCATTAATTAGACGAACGAGCTTCTCACTTTCGAATGAGGATTCCAGTGAGTGCTTGATCGGGTCCATGGAGGCCATTGATAAAAAGGGTCAGTCCTGGGTCTTTTTCAGTGCTGCATAACGGCGGCGAACCGTGCTCTGGAGAAAAGCTAGGAGAAATACGCCAACAACCGCTGCCACTAAGGTGGCTTTTCCGCTGTCAAAGACGCCAGCGCCAAGGGCAACAATCGGCATGTCACTCACGACAATACTCAAGACCAAGGCAGGGAAGAAACGCTGCGGTGAGGTTCCAGCAATCCCGAGGCCATAACTCACGAAATCGAAAAACCCGGTCATTAAGAGACCAGTCATCAACAAGAAATTCGACTCAAGCCTGGAGCTGCTGAAACGCTCCACCATGGACATGGCCTTTTCACCAGCTAGTCGGCGTACAGGTTCTCTGCCCCAGTAGCGAGCCAAAGCAAAGGCAAAGGAGCAAGCGACCAGATCCGTGAAGGCGATCGTCAAAAAACCTGTCTTAAAGCCAAGTAGAGCTCCCGCCAAGAGTGAGTAAGCGGTGCTCGGCAAGGCCGGCAGAACGATGCTGGCTCCGCGCAGCAGCATGATGCCGAGGGGCGCCCAAAGCCCCATGGCAGCTACGGCTTGCCGGATCGGTGCCATGACATATGCTTGCGCCAGCAGAGTCAGGCCAACAAACCCTGCCAGGACTGGGAGTATTAGCAGCACGCGACGTAACGACGGGACGCTCAAGGCTCCTCGGGAAGGCACTAGCCGTAATCTTTTCACAACAACTCCATCCAGGCAAATTAGCTATAATTTTGGCGTCAAAGAGCCCATGAATATTTTACGCAGTAGTCATCAATGCCAGAAAAGCAACAAGATTCTTGCATGGATGAGCGGCAAAGAGCTCGCCTCATCGAGGCTAACTGCGGGGAGTGGGAGAGCATCTTTGTGCACATCGGGTCCAATCGGAAAGAAGTTGAACGCTTTCCATGTCACCTCAGCGTGACTGAAGAGAGCGGCTTAATCGAAGCTCGGCTGACTTATCTGCAGACGGGGAAAATAACTAGCTCCGCCTTTCGTGACTTACCTGAATCAATGCACATTCAGGCCGGAGGGCATTGGTCTCTCGGCCCCCAATTTCTCACACATGAGTTTTGGACCACTGAGTTTTGCCTTTGCGGGCCCCGCGAGCGCCGCAGAGCGGTGGTCCGTCAACGCCGGGACTGCCTAGAGTCGATTGTTGTGATCGTGGAATGGAGAACGGGGCATGCTCATCCCCCTCTATTGCAGGGGGGGGCAGGCTCTCTCTACCTCGAGGAAACCAGGGGCGACGTCATTTCAACCTTTGCAGTCATGGGCGAAGGCCTCTCCCTTGGCTTGGGGCTCACGATCTCCAATACCCTTGAAGAGCAATCAACCACTTGGCACTGGGACTCAGCGTCCATCTCCCGGAGATACGGCTCAGACCGTCAACTCATACGGGAATAGGTAACGACTAGCCCTTCCTGAATTCCCGCAAGACCCCGACATCCTGCTCCGGATCGATGCTGAGATCCGTCAAAACCAGTGCCTTGCCAATCGTGTTAATGGCGCACTCAATGGCAGCTAAGGACTCGGCGTCGGCCGCACTCTTGCGGCCAGCGCGAATGACCTCTGGGGTGACAAACGCAGCAGCCTCGTTGAGCTGAGCCGCAATCTGAGCCAATTGCTCATCCATCGTCGAGGGTGGAGCGCACGGGACCTCCCCCGTTGCGTTGCCTCTGTCATGGCACCGGTGGGGTGCGGACAGCAAGCTGCTGCACCCCATTTCCTGGGATGGAACGGTCTTTTGTGGTGTTGCAAGCGTTGACCCGTCGACTACTGGGGCAACCCCTGCTCCGGAGTGCGGCGGAGAGCGAGACGCTCCGCGCTGGCGGGCCATGTCACTGGTTGAGCCCTGGCAGCTGCCGGCGAAGCTGTGGGCGGGACCCTTCAAGTGGTGCTACGATTCCCGTAACAATTCGAAACAACCATGTCTGATTCGTCCTCGCGCTTCGGCTTTGTCGCATTTGCTGAAACCTGGAATGGCCGACTGGCCATGCTCGGCTTCGTGATCGGCTTGGGAACAGAGCTGCTCACTGGTCAGGGTGTGCTCCAGCAAATCGGTCTCGGTTGATAGCCATGGAAACGGACTACACCGCCGCCATTACTGCCGTTGTCGCCCTTGTGGTGGTGCTCACTGGCATGACCGTTTACGTTCTCAGCCGCCCCAGCGATCTAGCTCCCACCAGAGGGAAGTAGGAGCAGCTCGTGCCTCCGCTTAACCCTGTACTGGGTCCAGCGCGTGCCGCCATCTGCATGTCAGTCCCGCGCGGCGAATTGATCCTTCAGAAACGACTTTTGCGTCACAGCCATCGCTACGTAGCCCCATGAGCAACACCCCCAACAACAATCAGTAGTTACAAAACCGCGCCGAGCACATGATTCATCTGAAACAGCTCAAGCGGATTGAGCTCTTTAACGGCCGCGCCGCCATGCTCGGGATTGTGACCGGCATCGTTGTTGAAGGCCTCACCGGCTTTGGCATCGCCCACCAGATCGGCCTCGGCACGTTGGTGGATGGCTACGCCGCATGCCGTACGCAATTTCTGCCCTTCTGCTTCTAAGGCCCTACTCTGCACATTCCGTCACTCTCTCGAAAACACCAAGGGTTTTTTTGATGGTAATCGCCGTCAGCACAGTGCCTTGACCGGAATCCTCTAAGTATTTGACTATCTGTTCATCTGACTGCTGTGGGTGCTGAGCTCGATAGGCGCCAAGCTCCGCTCCGTGCCATTTGAATGAGGGACTGCCATCACTAGGGAGAACCGCACTCAAATGCCTCGGGCACGGCTGGGGGAGGGGGTGACCTGAGCCGTTGATGAACTCAAAGGCTTCCACCCAAAGCCAGCCTGAATGTCAAGGCCAGGATTGAAAATTGATCTTGAGCTCTTGCTGCATAGGCAGCAGCGACGGCCCCATGCTGCTGAGACCCGTCCGCACCGAGCAGCGGCCCGCGGGCGTGATGTCTTCCTCTTGGATGCCGAGGCTGAGGATGCGGCTGACAAGCTGCTCAGTATCAATCCCTTCAGCTTCGGCAAAGGCTTCGAGCAGGCGTACCAGCTCAACAGGTATAGACCAGCTCACCTGGATTTTGCTGGCAGCCTCAGTCTCAGTCGCAATCATCGCTGGTGCAGTCCTGGAAGGCAACTAACCAAGCATGCCAGGCCATGGTTTTTGGTCATGGCGGCCACACAGGACGGTTGGCAGTACTGCGTTGCTGGTGGCGTGGTTGCGGGTGGTTATGCCGGCAATGGCCTGTGGGCACACACCTCTCCAAACAATCGGCCCCACCACCCAACAGGAATGCGTAATATTTGTACACAATCGGCTCTAGCCATGCCTGACAGGTCTTTGGCGCGTCAGTTCCTGCACGAAACCCAGGCTCGGGCCATTGACGCCAGCACCGATCTGGAGGAGCTGCGCGCATTGGCCAAGTCGCTTCTAAAGGCTTGGCACGCTCAGGCGGAGATGAGCAAGCGTTACGGCGCCAAAGCCCTTGGGCTGACCATCAAAGACTGAGGCCCTACCAGGCACCTTGACTTGAGAGGCCAGGCGCTAGCTCCTCAAAAATCACCTCTTTGTGGGGTCAGCATTTGTTTGACCTAGTTGTGTAGTCCCACCAGGCTGTCTTCACAACATTGCGAGCTGTTCATGAAGGGGCCCGGAGGGTGTCCAGCAGGCCCCCACAGGCATCCTCCAGCAGGTCGAGCACGTGCTCGAAGCCCTCCTCGCCGCCGTAGTAGGGATCCGGCACCTCCCCCACCCGAAAGCGCCGGCAATGGCTGGTCATCGGCTCGATGCGGGCCCGATCGACCTCCGCCCCCAGCTGCCGGGCCAGGGCCTGGACGGCCTGGAGGTTGTCGTCATCCATGGTGAGGATGCGATCAAAGCGGCGCAGATCCGCGAGCTCCAACTGGCGGGCCCGGCTGGGGAGCACGATGCCGCGGCGCTCGGCGGCGGCACGCATGCGCCGATCGGCGGGGCGACCCACATGCCAGCCGCCGGTGCCGGCACTATCCACCACAAATTGATCCGTGAGGCCCTCCCGCTCCAGCAGGTGCAGAAACACCCCCTCCGCGGCGGGGGAGCGGCAGATGTTGCCAAGGCACACAAACAACAGACGCTGCTCAGCCATCGACGGCCTCCAGGCGCTGCAGCGCCAGGGCCGCCCGCAACTGCACCACCGGCGCCTCCTCGGCGGGGTCGCGGCATAACCACTCCAAGGCCTCCCGCACCGGAGCCAGGGCGATGCCGGCGGCATCGGGGCTCAACTGCTGGGCCAGGGCCTCCAGGCCCACCACCACGGCATAACGCACCACCCATTCGCCGTCGCCGCAACCCGCCAGCAGCGCCGCCAGACAGCGGGATACCACAGCCTGGCGCTGCGGCCCCGCCAGGGCCGAAAGCCGCAGCTGCCCCAGGCCGCGGGCGGCGGCCCGGCGCACGCTGGGGCCGATGTCCTGGCCGAGGGCGTCCTCCAGCACCTCCAGCCCGCGCACATCGCCGATGCCCGCCAGGGCACGCACGGCCCAAGCGCGGGCACCGTAGTTGTGGCCATCGATATTGCTGAGGATGGTCTCCACGGCGGGCTCGCCGATGGCCACCAGGCCATCCACGGCGGCCACGGCGGCACCGGGGTTGTTGAAGCCCAACACCTCCACCAGGCAGGCGGCGCCGTCGGGATGGGGGGCCGCCGCCAGGTCCTGGGTGGCCTGCAGCAGCCCCAGGGCACTGTCGGCCCGGCGCACCGCCGCCACCAGCTCGACCACGGGCAGGGGTGAAGCCGTCACAGCAGGGCATCCATGGCGTCGAGCACCGCAACGGTGGCGGCCTCGCTGTGGCTGGCGCTGGGTTGCTCCGCCAAGCCCCGCAGGGCGATCAGCTTGAGGCTGTTTTCCGCCAGGGTGGCCGCGATCGGCTCCAGGGCCGGGCGCCAACCGGCGGCCCCCAGGTCCATCAGGGCGGCGTGACGCACCTGCAGCTGCGGGTGCTGCAACAGGGCCACCAGCCGCTGGCCCCAGTCGGGGGCAGCGGTGAGCTGGAGCAGGGCCCGGCAGGCGGCACTGCGAATCAAGGGGCGCTCGTGCTCCACAAACGGAGTCACCACCGCCAGCACCGCCGGCTCCGCCACACCGATCTGGCCCAGGGCCTCCAGCAGCGCCTCGCAGGGCTCCTGCAGGCGGGGCGTTCCCGGCTGCAGGGCGCCGGCCACGGCGGGGCCAGGGGCCAGACGCGCCACAAGGGGTGCCACCGCAGCCCTGGCCCGCAGATCGCCGAGGGCGCGGGCGGCCGCCTCCCGCAGGCCGTGGTCCTCATCCTCCAAGGTGGCGAGCAGATCGGGGATGGCGGCCTCGGCGGCGGGGGCCAGCTTGCCGAGGGCGCGGGCGGCGTTGCGGGCCACGGCGTTCTCCTCCACCCCGGCGCCGGGGTCCCGGGGGCGGCGCTTGCGCAGGGCCTCCTGCAGCAGCGGCACCGCGTCGGGGTGGGTACTGCGGTTGCGCCCCAACCACCAGGCGGCGTAGTACTGGGCCGAGGGGTCGCCCGTGAGCCGCAAGCGGCGCAGGGCCTCCTCCTCGCTGATGGGATCACCGGCCATCACGGGAGCATCGCTGGCGCCGGCAGCCATGGGGCGGCGGGGTATAGGGCGGTGCCTCGATGCTGCCATTGCCCCCCACGCCCGCAGGGCGCCGGCGCAGGGATCAGCAACAAAACAGCCCCCTTGCGGGGTGCTTGGCTTTGCATCGATCACGTCCAGTGGACGCTTACGCTCACACCAGAGCGGCGATCGCGTAGTCGATGTAGTTGTTGGCGATCACGCCGGCATCACCGGCGATGCCGTGGTTGGCCTTGATGTCGTTCAGTGCTTCGACATACCAGGAGGGGGAGAGTTCGAAGGCGCGGTTGATCTCGTCGAGACTGGCAATCAGGTACTCATCCATAGGACCGGTGCCACCAGCCACGAGGCAGTCAGTGACCATGCGCAGGTAGTAACCGATGTCACGGGCGCACTTGGCCTTGCCGCGGGCGTTGGCCTGGGCGATCACCTTGGCAAATCCGTCACACTCTGCGGAGAGCGTTCTTGTGGTGGAAGCCGTGAACATCAAGAGCGCTGGTCGCGCTGTGAAGACAGGCAACCCTTTGCAAAGAAAGAGGCTCGTACTTGTTGCCCCCATTAAGTTGACGACGTGCTTGATCTGCACAGCTGACCTCCTGATCGACAACCATGGCCATTGCCCTTGCCTCCCAGCTGCGTGAAGGCACCAAGAAAGCCCACACCATGGCCGAAAATACCGGCTTCGTGAGCTGCTTTCTCAAAGGCGTGGTGGACAAGGTCAGCTACCGCACCTTGGTGGCCGATCTCTATTTCGTGTATGACGCGATGGAGCAGGAGATCGGCAGGCTGCGGGCCGCCGGCCATCCGGTGGTGGGCCCGGTGGGCTTCCCTGAACTGAACCGGCGCGAGAGCCTGGAGCAGGACCTGGCCTTCTACTTCGGTGACAGCTGGCGCAACAGCGTCAAAGCCACCCCGGCCGCCCAGGAGTATGTAGCTCGCATTCATCAGATCGCCCAGGAGTCGCCCGAGCTGCTGGTGGGGCACCACTACACCCGCTACATCGGCGATCTCTCCGGCGGTCAGATCCTCAAAAACATTGCCCAAAAGGCGATGAACCTGGGTGACCATGACGGCCTGCGCTTCTACGAATTCGACGCGATCCCCGACGAGAAGGGCTTCAAGACCAACTACCGCGCCACCCTCGACGCCCTGCCGATCGATCAGGCCACGGGCGATCTGATCGTGGCGGAGGCCAACCATGCCTTCCACCTGAACATGAGGATGTTCCAGGAGCTGGAGGGCAACCTGATCGCCGCCATCGGCAAGGTGCTGTTCGGCTTCCTCACCCGCCGCCAGCGGGCCGGCAGCACCGAGGCGGTCATGAGCTGAGATCTTTTATCTCACTTTTCTGGGCTCGAAAAAGGTACGGGTAGCCCTCAGGTTTGGGCCTTCGAGGTGAAAGCAAAGCCAGTGAATTTCACCCAAAATTTTGGAAGGGGAAAAGCCAAAACACTTAGTCCCGCCTGCTTCATCCCCGGGCGCTGGAGTTAACAGCCACCGGAATAGAACGCAGCTCGCCAGAGTCATGTGAGGAGACAGCCGGCTCAACGTCATTGTCATTGGCCGTGCTGAGGTCATCGAGCATCGCCGGCACGATGCCGGCGTCGAAGGAGAAGCGACCGGGGCCGTTGAACAGCAGGGCGAGGCTGCCGCCCAGATAGAGCAGCACCAGTTCCAGCACGTAGATGTTGAAGCCGGCTGTGGAAATGTGCTGATAGGCCGCCACCGTCATCGTGCCGCTGAGGGCCAGGGCACCAACGGGCGTGAGCAGGCCGAGGATCACCAGCCAGCTGCCGATCAATTCCGAGAAGCCGGCGGCGTAGGAGAAGAACAGCGGGAAGGGCAGGTGGAGCGAGGCCACATAGGTGTTGGCGAACTGCTGGGGATCGGCGAGCTTCTCCTGGCCGTGGTGAATCATCAGCCCGCCGATGCTCAGGCGCAGCAGCAGCAGACCAACGGAAGCCAACAGGCCTGGGCGTTGCAGGTAGGCGCGAACGGCTGTTGCGATTGACGTGAGCCCAGCCAGGGGAGCAGGTCTCGATGCGGGAATGTCGATCGCGACGAACCTGTTCATCGCGACGAACCAGAGGGCGACACAGGCGGCCATGAAGCCGCCGAACAGCTCGAGCAGGGTGGACGTGGACACGGGGTGGGAGGACGTTTTCGAAAATCATGGCAAGTCACATTAAGGAACGTGAAGCGCCGCGGACATCCAGCCCAGCCCAGTCATGGCGGGGCTTCCGGGCGGGAGCTCGGAGCCCTATGACTCGCGAAAACCCCGCCATGCCACCAGAATGTGACAATGACGTTACAAGCCAATGACCGCTGGCGAGCTGTTCCTCGAGAGCCTGAGCTCCGGGGTGATCACCCAGGCTGAGATCGACTGGCTGCTGAGCCAGCAGGATCGCCTCACCAGGGCTGAGCAGGCGGCAATGCAGCGGCTCGGCCGCCTGCTCGATCAGGGGCAGATCCAGCTGGGCTGCCGGGTGGCACCGCAGCTGCAACGGCACCGCCAGGCGCTGAACGAATGGATCGAACCGCTGGGACGGCGGCGTAGATCCTCCCTGGTCCGAACCGCCTGAAGAGAGACGACTCGACTGGGCGGTGATCCGCCAGGCTTGACACTCGCGCCGTCACCTCTCTTGCTTCAAGACTGTTTGACGTAAACGACCCTGCAGCCCCGGACAAAGAGGATATCAGAAAATACACTCCGATCGCATCACTGAGAGTGGCAAGATTGCAAGCATGAAACGCACCATCCCCTTGCATGTGTCTCGCAGCCTGCTGGATGTCACAGGGATGTCAGTGAAATTGCATCATCCTGAAAGAATACCTACCAGAAACAGACTTCTTGTTGTCAGCAACCATCGCAGCTTGCTGGATGCTCCACTGCTGATGACGGCGATCAGCCGGCCTGTGCGATTCGTCTGTCATTACTACATGAGTCAGGTGCCGCTATTGCAGCAGGCAGTTGCGCTGATGGGTGCCTTTCCGCTCGAGGCTGATCAGCGAAGACAGTCGTCGTTCTTCCGGCAGTCGGCCGAGTTTCTGCAAGCCAATCAGGTAGTGGGCGTGTTTCCCGAGGGTGCGGATCCGATGGTGAAGGTCAACGCCCCCCAGCAGCTCAGTCGGTTCCACAGGGGTTTTGCGCATCTTGCCCTGAGGGTGCCTGTGGACGGCCTGGCGATCCTGCCGGTTGCGATTGCTTCAAGGGAGGAAAAGAAGGTAAAGCTTGCTCCGCTTGCCTTATTTCGGCGCTTCGATCCATCGGAAGCATTATTTCAACGCGATGGTTGGCATTCTGCAATCCTTTATCGGCATGTTGATGTTCTCTTTGGCCGTCCTCTACTGATCGGTGAGGGATGGAAATCTCGGTATCTTGGCAGCAGTGGAGCTGCTGCAGCCCGAGAGCTCACCCAAGCCTGTTGGAGCCAGATCGCTGAGATGTTGGCCCAGTGAGACTGATCAACGCTCCCAAACCATGATCACAACCACCAGGGCCTTGCGGCTCACTGCTTGCACACCTGCGACACCGTCTCGGTCGCTGTTTGTCTTTTTGCCAGGCATGGATGGCAGTGGTGCGTTGCTGCAACCACAGGTAGCCGGGCTCAGCTCTGGTTTTGACATTCGCTGTTTATCCATCCCCCCAGACGACCTCAGAGGATGGGACGAACTCACCGAGCAAGTCGCCGGTCTGATCCGGATGGAACAGCAACGGCATCCTGGACGCACCATCACTGTTTGCGGCGAATCGTTTGGTGGTTGTTTGGCGTTGAGGCTGATCACACGCTTTCCGAGCCTGTGTGATCAGTTGATTCTGGTCAATCCCGCCTCCTCAGCTCTGCGTCAACCCTGGATCGGTGCCTGCAGCTCTTTGACTCAGCTGTTGCCCACGCCGATTTATCAGCTATCCACCCTCAGTCTGTGCAATCTTCTGATTGCATCCCCTCGGGTCTGCAGGCCCACACGGCTTCAGCTGCTGGCTGCCATGCAGGCTGTGAAGCCGCAAAGTGCAGCCTGGAGATTGGCATTGCTCAGACAGTTCCGCCTGGAGGATCTGCCCCTGGATCGCGTTCGCCAGCCTGTTCTAATCCTGGCCTCGGGAGCGGATCGACTCCTGCCTTCCCCACGGGAGGCGAAGCGATTGGCTCGCTTTCTTCCAACCACCACAATCGTTCAGCTTCCGAATAGTGGGCATGCCTGCCTTTTGGAGGATCAACTCAATTTGTCTGCCATCCTCAGGTCGCAGGATTTTTGTCGTGACCAGTTGGCGCCCACGGTGCCGGTGAACGCGCCAGCCCAGGCGGCTGCAGCTCTCTGGTAGCCCGCTGGCGTAAGTGAAGCTTGCGACACAGGCAGGTGGAACCGTGCGGGAAACCGGCTGCGGCCCGCGTTGTCACTGCTTAACATTCTGAAACACTGTACAAAGGACTTGGATTGCACTCTCAGCCGCCAGTTCGCCGTTGAGACCCAGGCCAGAGCCATCGATGCCTGCAATGACGTGGCCGAGCTCAGGCGCATCGCCAAAACATTGCTGACGGCTTGGCATCTGCAGACGGACATGACGCGGCACTTTGGCGCCCAGGCGCTGGGCATCACCCTGCCATCGTCATGAGCCTGTCCACGCTGGCGGTGGGCCTGCTGGCGCTGAGCGACCCGGTTGGGTTGCTCAGCGTTGTGGGCCAGGCCGGTGCCGGAAGCGGTTCCCGCCTGCGGCAGATCAGTCGTCTTGCGGTGCTCACCTACCTGGCTGTGCTGCTGGTGGCCTGCTGGTGGGGATCGGGCCTGCTTGGCTTTTTCGGGATTAGCTTGACTGCTTTCCGGGTTGCTGGTGGCCTGATCCTGCTGCCCTTGGGGCTGAGGCTGCTGGAGGGGCGCCCGGCACTGCTGGGTAGTGGGTTGGCGGATGATCCGGCAGCGGCGATTGTGCCGATCGGGGTGCCGATGATGGCAGGCCCCGGCACGATTTCCTTGGTGGTTTCGGAAGCTCCCGACGGCTGGTTCGGACGACTTTTGGTGAGCCTGGTGATCGGCGCCATGGCTATGGGGCTCTACCTGTTCCTGCAGCTCACGCCGCGGCTGCGGGGCTGGCTGGGTCAGACCCGCGAACGGGTGCTGCAGCGCTTGATGGGTCTGTTGATCACTGCGGTGGCGGTGCAGATTTTGGTGAACGGGCTGAAGGGCTGTTTCCCGATCCTGGCCTGAGAGGGGCTGGTAAGGGCGCACAATGAGACCTGGCCAGTTCCTGATCTCTCCCCGACGCCATGCCTGCTGAAGTGGTGATCGAGGGGTCAACGTTGCGATTGGCCAGGCGAAGCGATGTCGCCGTTGCACGGCGTGTTGCGGCCCATTTCCAGCGCCGCATCGCTGAGGACGACTGGCGCCCCTACCGGAGCAGAGCGGATGCGGTGCGGGCCTGGACCCGTTTGGGCGGCATCCGCCTGCAGGTGATGGAAGCGCTGAGCTTGCTGAGCGAGTCGTGAACCTCCGCTTCGCCTCAGGCATGTCAGGCGAAAGCGAAAACTCGTCCGGAAATTACGGGCACGCAGGACAGCAGCCTGGCGGGCAGGCGACTGTTGGTTGCCGTTGCCACAAGCGGCAGCGGCAACCGGATCATGACCAGCGCCGATGGCATCAGGTGGTTCTTGCGCAGCACCCCAGCCAGCACCGGCTGGCGATCGATCTGCTGGTCACCCCAGCGCAGTCAGTTCGCAGCCGTGAGCGACAGCGGCACTGGCAACCGGGTGATGGTGAGACCCTGAACCATGAGCAAAACCTCTGCACCCATGCCTGCCGCTGAATCGCGCTGCTGGCGCGATCCGGTCAGCCCGGAGACCGGCGCCACCGTGCTCAGCCTTACGGCCGAATTCAGCGACACCGATCCGATGGTGGAGTTTGCATCACAACCTCTGCATTTACGCGTGATGCGATTGCTTGCGCTGTAGTCTTCAGGGACAAGAGGATTCTGCAAATTGATGGCAACCGCCTCTTCGCTCGCTTGATGCTCGACGCTGGATTAGGAATATTGTATCGGTCAAGGATTCCTATCGTGTGCACCGCATCGACGAGGACTTTTGGCAGAGTTTGAGGAGCAATAAGTCAGTTCAAATGATCATGCAAGGGGCTTCTCGAGAGTCACTGCTGGTGCAAGTGCTAAGAGCCGCGTGTTCACTACTGCCTGCCTCCGGCCCCATGCAGCTGCACCGCCTCCCCGTTCTCGGCACCGATTCCCAGCCCTGAGTCCTCATCGGGCATCAGCCGCTACCGCTTCGCGGGCCTGCGGCACCATGCCCACATGGATCAGGCAGGCCAGGGCCAGGTCGCTCCAGTCGCTGGGCAGGGTCTTGAGGCTGCGGGAGGTGCCGGGTTCGTTGATCTGCAGCCCGCCCTGGCCGACAGCCGCCACCTCGCTGAGCACCGCTAGGAAGCGCTGCTGGTCCATCCCCTCAAACAGCTGCAGGGGGCTGGGACTCGATCACTCGCAGCAGCAGCCGATCGGCCTCGTCGCGGTATTCGTCTGGATCGAGCTCCAGCAAGGCCTGGGCCAGGTTGAAGGTGGCGTTCGCCAGCAGGATGCCGAGGCTGCGCATCGGTGATCCTGGGGCTCGGATTAGCCCTGGGCTCCGGTGCTCAACATCGCCAAGGCTACCCAGAGCACGAGGCCGGTCAGCACGAAGCCACCAGTGGCCACAAAATACCGCCAAGCGTTCTGCACAGCCGGGGTGGGCTGATTGGCCAGCCAGGCCGGACGCGGCCAGCCTGCCCAGCTGCCGCTGCCGACCCCGGGAGCGCGAACGGCCATGGTGTCACGCCAGTAGGCGTCATAGCGGGGGGCTTGCTGGTTGAAGGGTATTGTGCCCACAGCCTGGCCAGCCAGCACCCGGGCGCGTTGGTAGGGCACAAGGTCTTCCCCGAAGGTTTCCAGATATTCCGTTGAATCGATCAGGGCATCGATGAAGGCCGGCAGCCCTTGCTCCGCGATCACGATCGACCAGGCGATGCGCTCCTGCTCCCCGTGCACCGGCCGGCCGAGCACCCGGCCCACCACCTGTTCCACCACGCGGTAATTGCTGTTGCAGCGGTAGAAGTCGTTGCGGAATTTCTCCGAGCGCAGCAGCTGGCGCACGAACTCGCGGGTGCTGATCTGGCCGGAGCGCAGCTGCGACTCAAGCATCGCATCGCGGTCGCGCTTGAAGGCGTGGAAGTACACCTGGCGATAGGCCTGCTCGATCAGGGCATCGGCGGCAGCTCCATCAAGCTGACTGGCCTGCCGACCAATCTGGCGAGAGGTCTGTTCGCTAGCTGCCAGAAAATTGCTGACCCTGGCGTTGCTGGTGAGAGGTTTGGTGGCCAGAACAGGCAGGGTCATTGAGCAGACAGGAAGCAATCAAAAGAAAGTATTGAATGCTGCGATGGGCTCAGGCTTGGGGCAAGTAAAAACCATAAGGAAGTTAATCTTCCGTACCAGCTCGCGATTGATTGGGGGCTGAGGCGGGCTCCGAGCTGGTGTCCCCTCCAGGACCAGCTTCCTGCAGGGCTGTTGCAGGCCAGGCAGGCGATCCACAGCTGCGCAGAGGCCGTGGGCCATTGCGGGGACCCCATGGCGTCAGTCGAGAATGCGATCGACGCTTACCGCCCTCGTGACAAGCCCGGCGGCTGGGGGCTCGATGCCGCCAGGCTTGAAGGTTGCCTGAAAAAACCATTGGCGCCCGTCCTGACTGCGCCGTTCGACCCTGAAGTCGCTGAGCCCCAGCGGCCCCAGTGCCAGGCTGAGAGCATCTCCACTGCAGCCGGGCACGTTGACCTGCATGGCCTCCAGGCCTGCGGCAGCAACGCGATAGGTGGGCATGAAAGCACCGCATCGGTGATCAACCCTCTCATGGGAGGGCCTTTTCAGCCTGTCCTGGCAAGACGGTATTCATCAGCACACCGGCAGCGACCTGGGCTCCTATGCTTTACAAATATTTACTTGTTGAGTTGCTAGCTGTGACATCTTCTCCAGATTTGGCCTCTCTCTACCAGCTGCTGGCCAAGCAGGAGAGACCCGCCCTGCCCTCGGGTGAACGGCGTGCCATCCTCGGCTACGGCTACGTGGGCGAGGAGGTGGCCAGGGCTTGGAAGCAGGAGGGTCATGAGCTGTGGGCTACCACCACCCGGCGTGAGCGCCTCGGCGAGTTGGCCGAGCTTGTGGAAACCCCGCTGATCTTTGACTCGACGGACCCCAGCACCAACCTTGACTTCACCGCTGATCTGGATGGCATTCTGGTTTCCTTCGCGCCCTCGAAGGGTTCCGAGGTTGATCTGGGCCAATACCGGAAAACCTTCCTCGGTGGTTTGCAACGACTCGTCGAGACGCTGGATCGACGCCCCCGCAACACACCTCTGCAGATCGTCCATCTGAGCAGCTGCGGCGTGTACGGCAACCGCCACGGTGCCCTCACCAACGAAACGGCTCCGATCGCCGATCCCCACCCTGTCAATCAGGTTCTTCTCCAGGCTGAAGAGATGATGGGGGCCATCCGCTCTGACAGGATCAAGGTCTGTGTGCTCCGCCTGGGAGGCATCTACGGCCCCGGGCGTGACATTCCATCCATGCTGTTGTCAGCGGCTGGGGGCCTGGTGCAACGCAACGGCCTAAATGTTCCGTGCTGGATTCACCGCGATGACATTGTCCGGGGTGTTTGCTTCGCATTCGATCAAGGCCTGGATGAAACCTATAATCTTGTTAACGATACACAACTGAGTGGCCAAGAGCTTACGGATCGCCTCTGTGAGCGAGCTGGCTTGCCATTGGCCAAGTGGTTGACAATAGATACAACTGATCGGGTTCTCAATGCGCGCGTTAGCAACGAAAAGCTGAAGCAAATTGGCTTCAGCTTCAGTTATCCGTGCATGGTTGGTTGATATCGACGCTCTATCCAACGACTCAGTCTATTATTTGCGTCGTAAGCGATGATGAGATGGGTAAAACTCTTTGGATTTAACAAACATCCAAATTGGAGTTCGAAAGCACCCTTTGGCATTTTATCGGGAAGGCCGCAAATCAAATTATCTGCAAACACGCCATTCACATCCTGCGAGCAAAAGCTGTCTGCATCGAATTCAGGTGCCACTTTGGTTGTTTCAAGCGCTCCATTCTGCACGCCCGGTCTCAGCTCCTGCTCGATCCCACGCCATCCTGCGACAACCGACAATAAGGCGTCTACAGACTGCATCTGTTCACGGGAGGGATCGGGGCTTGCCCGTTGACAGCGAAACGGGGTGGCTGCGATTGAATCCAGGATCATCCGGCCGTCACCCTGGCGCTGATAGAGGGCAACAAGCATCGATCGTGAGCGGCCATTGAAAAAATTCACTTCATGGCCCGCTCGCGTTGTGCTCTCGCCAACCTCAAGGCTTGACTGACCTGCGGTCTCCGGGAAATGCCAGCAGTGATGGCCGAGGTTGTAGTGGTGTCGATCCAGGGGGAATCGGCGTTCTCCACCCGGGGCAAATCGAAGACCTGTTCCATGCCACTCTCCTGTATCAGCATCAGAAAACCGAATGGCGTACAGCGATTCGGTAGAGCTGCACGTGCCGTGGTTCAGATCCATGCCGTTGGCATTTCTGTCGTACCACGTCGTCATCCCCAGCCAGTCGCCATCGAAGCTGGCTTGCATTAAGTCCCACTGCCGATCAGAACCTGATCGAGTCTGTTGGGATAAGCCCCCCTCGGTCATGAGATCATCCTTGGTTTTTGACTGTCGCATTTTGGCAGGCTGGTGATCGCCTCAGATGAATGCTTGCCCTTCAACTCCTACAGATGAAAGATGATTCTCTCTGGCAGTGGGCAGTGATTGTCGTCATCTCTGCTGCAACACCATGTCTGCATTTCCGCGGCTGATCCCGTTCCATTGAGATCTCACTGTTGAGCCCAGATCCGGTCATACCATGAAGGGATAGCTGGATCGGTAGGCCATGTCCATGGGGTGCGGCAAGGTCGGTGTGCTGCCCACCTGGTGCAGCACGCCCTGGAGGGCCCCGAGGTCAACCTGGATCAGGCGGCCGAGTTGCCCACCAAGGCGAAGCTCTATCCCCAGGACAAGTGGGCCTGGGGCTGGAACAACAGCTCCGAGGTCTGGAATGGTCGCTTGGCGATGGTGGGTTTTTCCGCTTTCCTGCTGGAGCTGATCAGCGGACGGGGCCCCCTC
>Ga0194111_10003749_pt1 | contig 17893 bp, 27 predicted proteins | sample TA2KigC300mmetaG_FD_146194 | JGI IMG/M metagenome (GOLD analysis project Ga0194111, IMG submission 146194) | Freshwater microbial communities from Lake Tanganyika, Tanzania - TA2015033 Kigoma Deep Cast 300m | ecosystem: Environmental > Aquatic > Freshwater > Lake | place: Tanzania: Lake... | reverse complement strand
CTTCCACTTCCTGATTACTTGAAGTATGGTGGTTCTATTATTTTCTTCCTTGTGATGATAGATGATTATCTATTTTACTTTGCTCTTATGGCACTAGTTGCTTGGAGTGCGAAGCAAGTGAAGAAAAGTCAGGGGGGTTGACACAACCCCCTTCCCCCCTATATACTGGGAGGGCAAACAAATGGAAGTGTGGCCGAGTGGTTTAAGGCACTTGTCTTGAAAACAAGCAACGTGAAAGCGTTCGTGGGTTCAAATCCTACCACTTCCGTTGGTGGCACTCGCTAGGCAGATAACCTAGAAAGAGGTCACCATACCGAGTCGGGATCATCATATCCGACTCACCCTCGGGGCGTAGTTCAGCGGTAGAATGCTGGTTTTGGGAACCAGAGGTCACAGGTTCAATCCCTGTCGCCCCGATTCTTCTTTAGGAGATACTAATGATTTCGCAAATGGTTATTTACACAAAAGATAACTGTGAATATTGCAGAAAACTCAAGGTTATCCTTGATAGTTTTACTGTGAAATACACACAATATAAATTGGATATTGACTTTGACCGTCAAACATTCTATACTGAGTTTGGTCAGGGTGCCACCTTCCCTCAAGTAACCCTTGATGGTATGATTATGGGTGGTTGTAATGAAACTATTGAATATCTAACCAGTATTGGTTGCTTACAAGAAGAAAAAGACATGGAGTGTATGGTATGAAAACAATCACAGAAGAAACTTTTTGCCACGACTTTGATGAAATCATGGATGCAGTGATGCTCAATAAAGAAAGTTTTATTATTACTACCAGTGATGGTGGTGATGTTCTTTTGACGCCATACCAAAACTATGAGCGAATACAAGGGGAGTTAGCTTAGTTGGTAGAGCGCCTGCTTTGCAAGCAGGAGGTCAGGGGTTCAAATCCCCTACTCTCCATTTAAACAAGGGGGCATAGCTTAATGGTTAGAGCGGCCTGCTTATAACGGGTTAGTCTGGGTTCAACTCCCAGTGTCCCTATAATGAATAATAAAAAATAATGAAACTTATCAGGCATACAAACTACATATACGAATATCAAAATTTTGTATCTGACGATGCATGTGATACCATAGTATCATTGATAGAATCATCAAATATTAATGATACAATTTGGAATGCTGGTAGGAATCCTAGTAGAAATAATAATGTTATTAATCTAACACAAATAAAAACTGTACCTGGATGGACTGACGATCAAACATTAAATAATATACATAGTGCTGATAGCATATCACATAAAATTTTTTCTCAAGCATATCTTGAATATTTAAAAGATTGCCCACGGTTATCGTTTATTATGCTACGCCAAGGTATTACAAATTTTGGTAGTGCATATTATTACAGAACATATAATAAAAAAGATTCTTATGATTGGCATATAGATCATGATTTAAAAGAAGAAAATCTTCTTTCGTTTTTATGGTATTTAAATGATGATTATTCGGGTGGAAAACTTTTGTTCATGAATGATAAAATTTCTATACAACCAAAAAAAGGAAGTCTAATATGTTTTCCCGTGGGACATTATTGGATTCACAAATCATCTCCAATAAAATCGGGAAAGAAAAAAGTGATATGGACATGTTTCTTTAAAGATAGGGAAGTAAAAAATGTATGAACATCAAACAGATTTTGAGTATCACCTATTTGACTTCGGTAAAAAGGTGGAGTATATTATTGCTGCTGAGATGGCAGGCAAAGAAGATGCTGATGCAGCATACAAAAAAATCAAACATCTTTTTGAAGACCTCAAAAAGTTTCGTAAAGAAGAAAAGAAACAAGACCATCCACTAGATTACGATAACATTCCCGACAGGTATTGATATGAGTTTATCACAAGGTTTAGTAATGGAAGAAAATGAAGAGCCTGGATTTCAAATCCTTCATCTATCATTTCGCAAAAGATTATCGGAAAGCATGTATGGTGGCCCAGTAAACTATTACATTGGCAACATCGTATTTCGTCTGACAGACCCAGATGCAAAACGCAGGATGGAATACTATCTTAAAGAGAATGAAGAGTTGCGTGTAGCACCAGACCTAGAGTTGATGGAAAAATATTATGAAGGTCTTCACTTTAAGTTTGATGATGGTGAAGAGGAGGAAGATGAGAAAGGCAACAAGTTTACCAAACTTGATATTGTAAACAAGCATGGTATCAAAGACGAAGATGTATTCATTCGTGCTCATCGTCGCAACATGGCACCGCTCCATGACTTTGTTCAATACAATGAGAAGTTTGATTGTTACCGAATGCACGAATACTTCCAAGACACCCCAGTAGTTCGTGGTATAATACAGTATCTACAAGACATGAAAGATGGTAAAGAGAATCCTAGCCGCACTCTCTATTATGAACAGTTCATCAACACCCTTGAAAACCTCTGCTGGTGGTGGGACTAGGGTTTGTTCCAAGTGTGAGACCGAATACCCCCTTGACAAGGACCACTACCAAGTGGTAAAATACTTTCGTACAGGATTCTCCTACTACTGCAATGAGTGCAACAAACCAAAGCCGCGTGAAGGTTCTACTTGAACGCTTTCCCTATCGTTATGTGCAGGTAGGCACACTTGAAATCAACGGCAAACCTGATTGCCGTATTCAAAAAGCAGATTCATACACTGGTCGCTTCCGAGATATGTATCTGTGTGACAATGAAATGCAGTTGATGACTGCCATGGAAGACCACGATTATACATGCTGGTTAGACCCAGACCGAGTTCCCGCTTACGTTCATGGAGACGATGATGAAGATGAGTGACCAAGTTAAGTATCAAATGGAGCGAGCAGAAGATGCTCTACGCACAGCACTCAAGTTTGCTGATAAAGAAAGTGTGTATGTAATCTCTGCTATCTCTAAGGCATTGATTGAGATTGATAATAGTTTGTTTGCTGAGCGTATTGAAGCAGCAGCAAAAGCAGGCAATCCTGTAGCACAAGGTCTTATCTCTATTGATAAAGAAGAAAGAGAAGATGGTAAGGTAGCATACAACTTTAGATATGGTAACCCCAAAACAGAGTTGAATAATACTCCTTTTAAATGGAATAATGAAACTAGTTTTGTACCAGCAACTAAATAATTAAGAGTCACGGAGAGACTTTAAAAGAACTGGTGGAGTCAATTTACCCTAAAATGCTATGAACTTTCGTATTGTTGAAGAACTAGATAATGGCGATGAGGTCATTACTTATTTTCAAATCCATGAGCTTGACGATGGATATCATTGGGAGTATGATGAAGAACAACATGGTCCTTTTGAAAACATGCAAGATGCAGTAGATGCTGCATATGAAAACTTAATACCTGTCTCGGAATGACATAAAAAGTGCCCTGGTCGGGAAACCCCCCTCTGGTTTCTTGCTTTCCCATTAAAAAGCAAGTGGTGCGGATGGGGTAACTCCCGCCCAGTTTCCTGCCTCTGGTCAAAGGGCAGGTGGCGAGCCAAGCAAAGGGGGATTGACCTCCCCCATTACCTAACATAATATAAATAAGTCGATGTGGCGGAATTGGTAGACGCGCTGGGTTTAGGTTCCAGTGTTTTCAACGTGGAGGTTCAAGTCCTCTCATCGACATTGGTACTCGCTAGGCAGATAGCCTAGAAGGAGACCAAGGGGGAAGTGATCCTGCGGTTTCGTCCAAGAGCTCTCCTTCCCGCCATGCGGAGTTAGTTCAGCGGTAGAACGCTATCCTTCCAAGTTAGATGTCGTCGGTTCGATTCCGATACTCCGCTCTTATCCACGAGGATAAATTATGTCTTTAATATCTAAAATCGACCGAACAATGGTCATTGAGGCTTTAGAATATTATGTGCTATCTTTGAAAACTTATCATACACCAGATGAAAATAAAATTTTTCAATACAACGCCTTGCTCAACTGGATTAAACTGGAGCATAGCAAACATGAAAATTAATCTGTGGTATTGTACTCATATGAAACAATGGCGTTGGTCTCTCACAGATGACCACCGCCCAGTTGTCAGGCAAGAAACAGGGCAACAACCACACCTACGGGATGCAATGAATGATATTGCAAACACTGTAGAATACTTAATGGATTCTCAACAATCCTAATTGCATTCCACAATAGCTCAGCGGTAGAGCCGCCGACTGTTAATCGGCTGGTCCCTGGTTCGAATCCAGGTTGTGGAGTTACCATTTGCGCTGGAAAGATAAACCAGAATGCCGTGGTGAGATAGAGGCTACGTCCCTGTTATATCCCTGAGGTATATCACACGTAGTCCATCTGGGAGATTAGCTCAGTTGGTTAGAGCGCACGACTGATAATCGTGAGGTGCCTGGTTCGAGTCCAGGATTTCCCATTTGGTATTTTATATTACCAAATCAACACAATAAATAAGTGTAATCGTTCATTCGCTATTTGCGAATAGCGAACGGAAGTAAGCCGACTCGGAACGGATCGTTCATCTATGGAACTAGTCATTCTAACTTGCTTACAAGCACAATTAATTGCTAGTAGGGTTAATAAACAACCTATTACCTCACAGCAAAAGAATGATTTAGTTTGGGAGATCAAACAGATCTCACCAAAAACTTGCCCCATAGACGCAAAAGCCGACTGAAGGAACGCTCTTTAACCTAAACAACTAAGGAGAAAACCTAATGTCACAAGTCGTATATCGTGGTGTCGCATATGACACCGAGCAACGCCGTCAAGCACAGGCACAAGTGCAACAACAACCTCAACAATACAATGAGACCTATCGTGGGGTCAAATTTGTAAAAGAGGGGACCAAGGGATGACAGCAACCTATCGTGGTGTGAAGTATAATACTCACACTCCAAAACTGCAGTACCGTAAGTGGTATGCAGAAACACATGCACCATCTCATCCACCAAATAAGTATCGTGGTATTCCCTACCGTCCATGTAACAACTGGAACTGGGAGGAAAAGCAATGAAAAAACTTAACTTCCTACAATTGATTAAGGAACAAAAGCAAAAAGAGGAGCGTCGTCATCAAGCACAACTAGCACAACTAGTGGGAGCAAAGCAATGATACAAACTGTCGTATCTCTAACTGCTGCTGCAGCTCTGGGGACAATCTTACTTTCAACCTACATTCAATGGTTGTATAAGTATTAAGTTATATGTAAAAGATACAAATGTTAGTGAATAAACACAAAGTATTATAGATAGTATGTCTATGGGTTAGAAAGATGATTTAAAACTCTTAGTTATGTTGTTTTTTATTAGGAGGTTATTATGCATAACATAATTTCTTACAATCAACTAGCAGGATGGAAAAAATTTGAACAAACGATTGATCGATGTAACGAACAAAACGAATTAATTAACGACTACTTTAATTGTTTAATCGAATGCGAGGAGAAAACACATACGTGCAAAAAAATCTGTAGAGAATTATTAACTCATTAAGAGGCGTGTATTGAATAGTTAAATTAAATTGGGGGTTGACTACCCCCTTTTTTTTATGGTATAATTACTTGTGCTGGTTTACATATATGAGAAAAAATCAAGGCATCAGGGCATTGCGGAAAGCACTTAAATCTCCTGATTTATATTCTGAAGAAGAATACAAGTATCTTTTAACTGGATATTATAAACAATTAGTTAAAAAAGAAATGAAAAAACATGCAACAAAACAAAAAGGATTTGGATATGTCGGTCAAGTTAGTATCAGTGACGCCACAAGCAGAGCAGATGATGGGGTATATAGCGAGGGTGAGCAATCCGTTGAACCAGGAGAATCCTAATGTTGCTGGGTTGTTGAAGTATTGCATTAAACATGGTCACTGGAGTGTATTTGAACAAGCACACATGACTCTTGAAATTAATACCACTCGCGGTATTGCAGCACAGATTCTTCGTCATCGCTCATTTACATTTCAAGAGTTTTCACAACGCTATGCTGATACTAATCTATTAACATCGGACATTCCTATTCCAGAGTTGCGTCGCCAAGACGAAAAGAATCGGCAGAATTCTACCGATGATCTTGGAGAAGAACAAGTATTTGTTATGAACAAAATGATTCAAGACCTTTTTAGAGATGCCCAGGATGTCTACAATTTCCTTCTATCACAAGGAGTAGCAAAGGAGTGTGCGAGGTTTGTATTACCTTTGGCAACACCAACTCGCATCTACATGACAGGATCAGCTCGTTCGTGGATACACTATATAAATCTAAGGAGTGCTCATGGTACTCAAAAAGAACATATGGATATTGCCAAAGAATGTCAATGTATATTTGCTGGTCAATTTCCGATCGTTGCAGAAGCTTTGGAGTGGAGTCACTAATGCCTACATACCCTTTAATTAACAAAATAACAGGAGAAAAAAAAGAACTCTACATGACCATGGTAGAGTATGATCAGTGGAGAAAAGACAATCCAGATTGGGATAAAGATTGGTCTGCTGGTGTCGCTGGAGTTGGCGAAGTTGGAGATTGGAGAAACAAGATGAGTAAATCCCATCCAGGATGGAACGATATTATGAATAAAGTAAAAAATGTTCCTGGTTCAAATGTACAGTGGTAAATACAATTATGCCTAGATCTAGAAAAAGAAATCAACCAGATATTAATGGTATGAGCATCAAACAGATGAAACGTAGGAAACCAATTAACTTCGATTATCTTTTAAATATAGAACCGTTGACTGACAACCAACGAACAATGTTTGCGGAGTATGAGAAGGGGCAGAACTTATTTGTATATGGTGCTGCTGGTACAGGTAAAACATTCGTAGCTCTTTACTTAGCACTTAAAGATGTTTTGAATGAAAACACACCTTATGAGAAAGTTTATGTGGTAAGATCTTTAGTTGCCACAAGAGAGATTGGATTTCTTCCTGGTACACACGAGGATAAATCGTCACTTTACCAAATTCCTTATAAGAATATGGTAAAATATATGTTCGAGATGCCAGACGATACTTCTTTTGAAATGCTTTATGAGAATTTGAAGAATCAAGAAACAATTTCTTTTTGGTCTACTTCGTTCCTTCGTGGCACTACACTTGATAAATCCATTGTTATCGTAGATGAATGCCAAAACTTAAATTTTCACGAACTTGATTCTATCATCACCCGTGTTGGTGAAGATACTAAAATTATGTTCTGTGGTGATGCCAGTCAATCAGATCTGCAACGCAGTAACGAACGCTCTGGGATCATTGACTTCCAACGCATCCTTCAACAGATGAAGGAAGTGTCACTTATTGAGTTTGGAGTTGAAGACATTGTACGCTCGGGTCTAATTAAATCGTATATCATTGCTAAAATAAATTTGGGATTATGAAAAATTTTAATCATGTTGGTAACATTCAACCAATACAAATGGAGACAGTTATGGTTGACGCCAGAAGGCATTATCTAACTCCCACTGGGAATAAACATAAATCAGTTACTACCGTGATTAGTAATAACTCTAAAAAAGTTCAGATAATACAACGGTGGAGAGAACGAGTTGGTCATGCAGAAGCAAATCGTATTTCCTCTAGATCTACAACTAGAGGAAATAGATATCACAAACTTGTTGAAAACTATTTAAATAATGAATATGATCCAGAACTTTATAAAGAATATCCTCTTATTTGGTTGATGTTTAATTCTTCTCTTAAAACTCTAGAAAATATAAATAACATATATCTTCAAGAGGCAGCATTATATTCTGACTATTTAAAAATCGCGGGACGAGTTGATTGTATTGCAGAATATAATGGCAAACTTTCGGTTATTGATTTTAAAACTTCAGCAGAAGAAAAAAAAGAAGAATATCTTTATGATTACTATGTGCAAGAGGTTGCTTACGCCTGCATGTTGCAGGAATTATACAACTTAAAAGTGGAACAATTAGTTACCATTGTTGCCTGTGAAACTGGTGATGTTCAAGTCAGTATCGTGCCCCCCAAAAAAGAATATTTTGTTACTTTACAGCAGTATCTCAGGGAATACGAAGAAAAATATGATAGAAAACTTGGAGGAGAAGTTTATGACAACTGCGAGATTCTCGCAGGAAGTTGAAAAAATTGCATACGAAAATTCAATGAATTATATTGATGCGATTGTTCACTACTGTGAAACAAATGACATTGAAATTGAAACAGTTTCTAAACTGATTTCAAAACCACTAAAAGAAAAATTAAAATTTGACGCACAAAAACTAAATTATATTAAGAAAACTTCTAGAGCAAAATTAATACTTGTTTAATATGAATGATTTTTTTAAGTCCGAAATGGTTCGTGGTGATCTGCAAGAAATGTCAGATTTACAACAATATTGTATGAGAGCAATGGCAGCGTTTCCTGCTTTGTCTCCAGATAAAAGATTAGAATACTTCAGTGTTCTTGAACAACTTATTGAAAAACAAAAAATTTTTTATGCTAGATTGAAGTTGAGTGATGATCCAGAAGCAATTGAAATGGCAGAGAACATGAAAATGTCTGCTGCTATGTTAGGCGCTGATCCAGATGTTGATTTGTTATCAATGTTTGACAATTTATTAAAAAAACTTTCTGAGATGAAACAAAAACTAGAAGAAACTGGGGGTTGACACCCCCCTTTTTTTATGCTATTATATATGAGTGGCAAGCACCACAAAAGCCAAATCCAAAATATCCGAGAAAAAATATGTCTTTTGCAGATCTTAAGCACAAGTCCCAAAACAGTTTTGAGTTCCTTCAAAAAGAACTTGAAAGGTCCAGTACTACTTCAGGTGGCGCCGACGAAAGATTTTGGAAACCCGAACTTGATGCTTCTGGAAATGGATACGCAGTTATTCGTTTCCTTCCTGCTCCCGATGGGGAGAAGTTACCTTGGGCAAAATTGTATTCCCACGCTTTCCAAGGTCCTGGTGGTTGGTTAATTGACAACTGCCTTACCACAAATAAAGATCAATGCCCTATCTGTGCCGCAAACAACAAACTGTGGAACAGCGGAATTGAATCTGATAAAGAGATTGCACGTCAACGGAAGCGCAAACTTTCTTACTATAGTAACATTTATGTTCTGAATGATTCTAAGAATCCAGATAACAACGGAAAAGTGTTCTTGTATAAGTATGGTAAGAAGATCCATGATAAAATAGTTGATGCCTTGCAACCCAAGTTTCCTGAAGATGTTCCCATTGATCCTTTTGATCTGTGGGAAGGAGCTAACTTCAAATTGAAGATTTGTACTATTGGTGGTTATTGGAATTACGATTCATCTGAATTTGCTGCTCCTGCAGCATTGAATAAAGATGACGGCAACCTTGAAGCAATTTGGCGCCAAGCATATTCCCTTGAAGCATTTACCAAACCAGATCAATTCAAACATTACGAAGAATTGCAAGCTCGTCTTTCGATTGTACTTGGAAATAAAGCACCTGTTTCTAGTCAAGAATTTTTTGAGCAGGATGAAAATGAAGAACCTATTGCAACTGCTGTAGCAACTCGTTCAAATTCTAGTTCTAAAAAAAGTTCCGACGATGACGATGATGATGCATTGAGTTACTTTGCTCGCCTTGCCGAAGAAGATTAAAATTATTGAGGGGGGTCACAGACCCCCCTATTTTTATACGCCAGTTTTCTTTAATTTATTGGAAATAAAACCAGAACATTGTTTGTACAGAGTTGATTGTTGAAACTCCAATAAAAATCCCTGTAAGTATTGTGGTTTTAGAATCCAAATCTCTCTTTTCTTTTCGTTCAATTCTTGTTCGTACTCAAAAATTGTGACAGGAAAAGATACCAAATTTCCAGGCACAACTTCTAGGTCATTGACATCATAGTAAGTAAATATACCATCATAAAAAAATTTATCTACGATTAATCCTCCTTGTAAAACGGGATCTCCGTTCTTATTTACTACATCAATTGTTTTGTAGTATTTTACTGTTCCGTAAGGATCATCATATTCCTTTTCGCACGACTTTCTCAAAGCATATTCACTCATGGGTAATCCAAATAATGGATCAATCATATTATTTGTGAGGACAATAATCCAATCTAAAAACGGATCTCCATATGCTTTTTCGGCAATACTATCCAATCGTTCACCATCTTGAACAGCATATTTTTTAAAAAATACTGAATAAGAAAATACATCTGGATTGATTTGATATCTTCTGAAGAAATTTTTTGCTACAATAAAATCTGAATTAGAAAACGGATATTGAATTGGTTTCAAATCGTATTCTATGTCTGGAATAGTGGAAAAATACATTTTAGTATGAAGCTCCGTCTTCGTTTATTTCGTCTGAGAAAATTACCTTTGTTTCTTTAAATGATACTTGGAGTGTAGTTGCAACTGGACTTGCATCCGCGTCGCCAAATGTTGCATAAGATCCATCGGGTGTGTAATTAACATCAACATTAACTATTGCACATTGTTTGTAATGAGGTAACGTAGGATGAGGAGAATCTCCTTTCATAAACGTTACTTGACATAAACTTGGTATTGTAAGTAAATTTGGAACCTCTACTGCACCAAAAATTGCCTTTCCCCCAAACGCTGGAAGCATTGCCTTTCTAAATCTTCTACAAATTTTACGTATTTGAATTGCTTCATTTTGACTATGAGGACTCATTTTAAACGTTAAGGAAAAATTTCTTAAGTCGGGAGCCTCGAACATCATCTCAACGTTTGGATTAATTACTGTGCCAGTTACTCCTCCAAGTAATTGATTTTCAGTTATAGATGAACCCAATCCTGTATTAATTAAATCTACTGCCGCTTTAAAAGTTGCTGTTTTAAGCATCCCAGGAATTGTATTAAGACCAGTTGTTATTTTATTTGCTAGTTCACTAAGGTCCGCTCCCCCCGCCGAACCCATCAAATTTGCTATACCACTCCCCATTGCTCCAGTTCCCATTCCGCCCCATCTTGCAGAAAATTGAGTTTGTATGTCCTCTGGCATATACAGTATTATCGGATCAAATGTTTTGTCACCTCTGTTTCCTTGATAATTTATATAACCAGCAACTCCAGATGTAGTAACTGCAGATCCACCTGAACTTCCTGCCGCCACACCAAAAGGAGGTTCGTAAGCAAAAAATTCAAATACTACATAGTCACTATCTGGAGTTATTGCTCTTTCAGATGGATATCTAAGTGCTGTACCAGCACCCGCCGTTACTGATGCTTTTGATATTATCGTTACATTTGGTCCAGCAGGATCTGGCGGTGCCCCCGCTGGCCCTGCCAATGCCGCTGCAGCCGCTGTTGGAGAAGCTGGCGGAGTTCCTACTGGACCAGCAGCTACAATCCCCCTAATATCTGTTTCGTATGTTACTTTAGCAGTAGCTTGATTTTTTAATGGTTTGAAAGTACCAGAACCAAGTGGCGTCTCATTAACTACGTTACCCGTATTACGATCATAAAATATTCCACTGCCAGTAGACATTTGCACATATCTTGTAGAAGCACCCCATGGTGGATCTCCTCTACGATAAATTCCTGTTGCGCTACTTGCTGTTGTCATTTTTTGACTCTGTTAACATCAGATTTAGATTTTCCTTTAACTATCCTATCTCCTAAGAGACGGTCGTTGTAGTATTGCTTCATCTCTTCCCAAACTAATTCTTTATCGTAAGGAAATTTTCCACTACCACGCATTAAAACAAAATCTTCAACTGGCAACAGCACTGCTGTCTCCCATTCTACTTTCGCTAAATCAAGAAAAAAACTTTCGCACCGTTCGTTTAGATATTTATGTATGATTTTCTTAGGTATATCTATTCTTCCGTTCAATAATTTTTGTACAATAATTATTCTTTTTTGCGGTGCAACATAATGTAAATTGGCACCATAAAAATGTTTACCTGCAACCGCAAGAACATATACTAAAGGAAATTTATCATAATACGGTAGTGATTGTGTCTCTGCTTTGTATTTAAAAAATATTAAATGCCCTTGATATACTTTTCTTGCCCTCAAATTTTCATCGTGAAATTGTTCTCGATCTAAACTGTCTAGTAATTCTTGTTTAATTATTTTTTCTGGATCTCGTTTAAATTTTGATGATAAGGAATTTAAATTTGTTCTATACCAAGAAACGCTTCTAGATTTTCCTTCTGCTTTTTCTTTGATCGTTTCAAAAATTGTTTTAAAAGATGATGCTTCTACTTCAAATATTTCTAATAATTTTTCTACTAATTGAGGTTGAGTAAAACTAGAATAGTTTTTAATACCATAAGTAGCAGCAAGAGAACGAATTTGATCTCTGGTGTATTCTTCTATTGGCAATTCTTTGCCAGTTAAATTAGACCACTTATCAATATTATTTTTAAAATTATCTTTAGGTTTTAGATTATTTTTTACTTGTGACCTTGCCATCTTATACCTTTAAATGATCTTCTGTTAAGATTATGAATTTCATTTGACGATCCTCGCAGAAATCTTTTGCTGCTTCCCACTTTGCCTGGTTCTTCATAAAGGTTAAAACCTCTCTCTTCCATGCAGTAGTTTTTCTTTTGGGGGTTGGGGAAGGACCCTGCACCTGTCTTTTTGGTTTAACTTCAACCAGATATTTTTTGCAGTCGCCAGATGTACTTTTAACTTTTATGTAAACATCTGGATAATAACGATGGACTCTACCATCTGTAGGGCAACGATACGGGATAATAATTTCCTCACTCCCCCACTCAAGAATACTATCGGTCAAATCACAATAAACAAATAATTTTCTTTCCCACATAGATCTATAAATTATTCTTGTAGGATTTCCTTTATATTTTTTTGGATTTACTGGTTTGTAAATGCCAGAATATGCCATAAATAAAGATACATCTTCATCTATATTTAGAGTGCCAATAGCCAGTTCAATTTCTAATTTTATATCGGGAATAGCTGCTCAAGGTGGAATGTCCATGTCAAATGGATATGATGTAGAATTTAAATTTGGAGCAGGAACGTCCGAACTTACAAAGTTTTTTAAAGATACAGGAAAACGAGGATTGGGAATAGATCCAGATACTGGGACTCCTTCTAATGGAGGATACTTATTAAAAGTATTATGTGATGAGGCTCAATTACCCAATGTTCAAGCTGCGACTGGACAAATTAACGGCAGGCTTTTGGGAGAAGGTACAGTATATTATCCTCACACAAGATTGTATAGTGACTTTACATTATCTTGGATGTGTGATTCTAATATGATACCATTGAAATTTTTAACTGTATGGCACAGTTATATTTTTTCTGCGGATAGACCTGGGTTTACTCCAGATCCAGATAGTTCATATAGCAATCTACCTAAGTTTGTTAATGGTAAAACATTAGATAATCTTAAGTCAGAAGCGGCTAGAAATCCAAGTAGAAATGTGAGATTAAAATTTCCATCATCTTATCAATGTAATGTTCAGATTACAAAAACAGAACGCTCGGCAAATGCACCGAACGGAAGGGCATCTGCAACATATATTTTAGAAGATTGTTTTCCATATTCTATTGACGCAGTACCGCTATCTTATGGGGCATCTCAAATTACTAAGGTGAGCGCAAACTTTTATTATGCCAAACAATCTGTTATTTTCAACAATATACCTGTTTCGTTTACTGGATAAATAATATTACGAATTGATTTTAAAATACATGGCATTACCTAAACTTGGAGTACCAACTTATGAGATGGAATTGCCTTCAAATGGCAAATCAGTTAAGTATAGACCGTTTTTAGTTAAAGAAGAAAAGGTTTTACTATTAGCATTAGAATCTGAAGATGATAAACAGATTAGTGCAGCGGTAAAAGATTTAATTAAGGGGTGTGTTCTTTCTAGAATCAAAGTAGAGGAACTTCCCGCGTTTGATTTAGAATATTTGTTTTTAAAAATAAGAGCGGCAGCAGTTGGTGAAATTATTAGTATGAATATTACTTGTCTTGATGATGGTAAGACAGTAGTAGAAACTGATATTGATATTAACACGGTAGAAGTTTTTAAACCAGAAGGTCACACAAATAAAATTATGCTTGATGATACAATTGGTATCATCATGAAGTATCCTAGTATGGATAGATTCATTGAAGCAGAATTTTTAAATAAGGATGTTAAAACAGAAGAAGTATTTGATTTTGTTGCTGATTGCATTGACCAGGTATATCAAGGAGATAATGTTTGGGACATGACTACAGTAACGAAAAAAGAATTGAAGGCATGGATTGAAACATTTACTACAAAACAGTTTGAACAAATTAGTAATTTTTATGAAACTATGCCAAAATTAAGGCACGAATTTAAAGTGACTAATCCAAATACTGGAGTTGAATCAACATATACTATTGAAGGGTTACAATCTTTTTTCGCGTAGCACTCTTTCAAAATAGTTTGGAGGGGTATTTTAGAACTAACTTTGCTTTGATGCAGTATCATAAATATAGTTTGACTGAAATTGAAAATTGGATGCCTTGGGAACGAGAGGTTTACACATCCTTATTAATGCAGCACATTCAAGAAGAAAAAGCAAAGCAAGAAGCTTCTAAACGTTAAATGATAGATCCAGCACCAGCACCAGAAGGAATACTAGATCCCAAAAAACCTTATTGGTCTGCTGATAGGGTTGGCGAGGCAACTTGGTTGCGTCTGAAAGGTAAACTAACTGGTAGAAAAATTCCAGAGTTGAGTGGTGAGCAACATACATCCTATGTAAAACTTAGTGATGCTGATGCTGATAGAGTAATTGAAAACGTTAAAAAATGGGGTAAGTATCCTCAAATAAATGAGAATGATAAGTATGGTGGTGCATATAATAATGAAGCATATCAAAAGTGGTTGGTAGAAGAGTTCCTTGAGAAACCTTTTAGAGAACAAACTAATAAAAAAATTGAAGAAGCAGAAGTTGAAAAGCGACTAGAAGAAATACAATTTGAAAAGAAACTGAAAAGAAAAGTAAATCATCCCAAATTATATCCAGAATTACAATATATTAAACCACGTTACATGTGGGGACAGAATGGACTTTATGATTTGGATTTTAAATCAGATATTGATAGAGCAATTTATTTTACTGGTAAGTTAGATAGTAACAGTAAAGGTAGTCAAGATAAAATTGCAGTTAGAGAATGGTTATTTTTGGTTACTGGACTAGATGTTTACGAGGATTATGAAGAGGTTAAAAAATATCGCACCAATATTCTTGAACTAATTCTAAAACTAGTAAAAAAATTAACTCCATCTCAGCGAGAAATCACTGTTCCCCCAGTTTATACTGGGTACTATCAAGAACCAGAAGAACCTGAAGAGGAAGAGGTAGAAAATGATGATCTTTATGGACAGAATTTAGATAATTTACTTGGAGAGATACGAAGTGAACCTAGTAATGAAGCTTTAGAACAAGAAGAAGAAAAAGAATTACAAGAACAAGTTAATGTTGCTGTAGATACTTTAGATCAAGCAGAAGAAGCAAAGCAAGAAGTAATTAATGAAGAGGTATTAGAAGATTTACCTGATTCTATTAAAGAAGATTTGCAGAAAATTTTAAACAGAAGAAAAAATAATAGTTCTGAAAAACAAAATTCAAGTTCTTATGTTTCCAATGCAAAAATATATAATTTTCTTGTAAAAAATTTAACTCAAATACAAAAAACCTTTGAAAGTATTGATAAGTCCATACAAAAACAGAATCAAATTCTTTCTGCAAATTTTGCCTCTACATCATCAATGCTTCAAAGTATAGAATCTCAAGATTCTATGCTGATTAATCAAATTGATGCTCTTGCAAATGAGTATAGAAAACAAAATGAAATAGAAAAAGCTTTATTAGATGAACAAGAAAATATTACTGCAGAAAGTAATTTAGAAAAAACAAAAGATGCTGCTGGCACCGAAGGATTTAAAGATACCAGAGGGAATGGCGGATTAATTAATAACTTAATTAGATTCTTTGGTAAGAGATTAGCAAGATGGTTGTGGAAAAGATTGCCAAGAAAGTGGAGAGCTGCTGCTCGTTTGGGAAGAATAGCAGCGAAAAAATTTGGATCTAAAATTTTAGCAAAAATTCCTGGTTCAAAAGTAGTAAAAACCGCAATAACAAATCCTAAAGTTGCAGCAAAATTTCTATCTAAAACTCCAGTAGGAAACCTTGCTGGTGGTATTTCTCGCCCAGTTGCTGGCGCTGTCGGCAGCGCCGACAGGGTGACTAGGGGAGCGGGGCAAGATGTGTTGCAGCGAGCACTTAAGAGTCCTGCTATTCAAAAGGCATTGGTTGGCAAAATTGGTAAAGAGGGAGCAGAAAAATTAACAGTTAAAATTGCTGCTAAATTAGTTCCTGGAATTTCTACTGCCTATGGATTGGGAGAAGGACTTGCACGCATTGCAATGGGTGATGTCAAGGGTGGGTTCTTATCATTTGGTAGTGCCATACCTGTTGCTGGTTGGGGGTTTGCCGCAATTGATATCCTTCGTGATATTGACGTTGCTGCATACACAAAAAATATTGAACCAAATCTTCCTGCTCCAAAAGATGAACATTTCGCAGCATTTTTTAGTGAAGCTTTAGGTGTTGGTTCAGATCAATATGAAATAGGAACCGAAAGTACAAAACCAGGTACAGCAATATTGCATGGTACAGAATTAGTTGTAAACAAAAACAATAAAGACAACCAAGAGTTATATAATCAAGAATCTACAATAGCAAGAACTCTTCTTGGTGCTACTGTTGGATTCCTTAATCAATCTGGACCTGCTGCTGCTTCAATAACTCCCGTGATTAAACAGTTGGCATCTCCGTTGATTAAAAAATATGGCAAACCAAACATTCTGGTGCAGAGTGATTCTGGCGGAACGATTCCTTCTTTAAAAGAAATTATAAACAAAAGAAAAACAAAAACCCCAGAAGAAGAACTATCTGAAATGGAAAGGTCTTTATTGGAAGAACAAAACCCAGAAAAGTTTTCCGAAAAACTTTTGAAGATGCTGGATCCAGGAGGTAGGTTCCAGCAATTATTAGAACAGATTAAAAGCGGAAATCCAAATCCTGGACCAGATCAATATGATGGAACGGTTGTCGCTGGTGATTTAAAAGGAAACATTGTTAATCCCATGGAAGAAGGTGATATGCAAGATTACCCTGGAGCAAAGTTTGGTGCTCCTAGAATGGGGAGAACTGGTAAAATGGACAGAAAACATCTGGGTAGAGATATTGTTGGTCCTGCTGGTATGAAATTTAGTGCTGCTTTACCTGGAACTGTATCAGCTATTATTGAGGTTGCTGATCTTCCTGGTGGTGGAGTTAGTAAGGGTGTTTATGTTAAACATGATAATGGAATGGAGACAAGATATTTGCATGTAATCCCATCTGTTAAAGTAGGTGATAAAGTTAAAGCAGGACAAAAATTGGGGGTACTAACTGAGAAGGATAGTATTAGTACAGTTGCACATCTTCATTTTGAAGTGATAGTAAATGGACAACATGTTGATCCAGAACCTTTATTAAAAGGTTCACTTAAACTGAAAGATATTGCTGCTGGAAAAGTTCCTGGGTTAACGATAGAAAACTACGATGGAACAGCACCACCACCCCCAGGAGCAGCACCTAAAGTAATTAGTTCTACTAAAATCAATGATAAAACTTTTACAGAAAGAGAAGGTGGAAGATATTTTATGGATGGTAAAGAAGTTACCAAAAACGTTTATGATAAAGAAAAAGAAAAAGCTGAGATGGTTGAGGACGTTATGGGTCCCTCCTCTATTCAAGTTCAACCTGATCAGAAGAACCCAGTACAACTGGGATTGGATGCACTCTCAAATTTAATACCAGGAAGAGAAAATGGTGGTTCAATAAAAAAAGGTAAAACATATTTAACTGGAGAAAAAGGACCAGAGTTGATTAGCACAGACACCGATGGATTTGTATTTGATGCAGAAAAAACTCGACAGATAGCTGGATTGTTTAGTAATTTCTT
>Ga0194111_10003748_pt1 | contig 17895 bp, 17 predicted proteins | sample TA2KigC300mmetaG_FD_146194 | JGI IMG/M metagenome (GOLD analysis project Ga0194111, IMG submission 146194) | Freshwater microbial communities from Lake Tanganyika, Tanzania - TA2015033 Kigoma Deep Cast 300m | ecosystem: Environmental > Aquatic > Freshwater > Lake | place: Tanzania: Lake... | reverse complement strand
TAAAAACAAGCAGATAAACACTAAAATTTTGTTAAAAATTGCCACCTGCACCTCCGACGGGAAAAATAAAAGCAATGCTAAGGAAAGAGAGCTTTACCGTCGACAAATGGAGGATGTCACCGAAGCCTCCGGATACAAAAACTTTAAAAATATTAGCCTATTCAGGTAACAAAGCAGGAGGTGTTTTACGGCATGGCAACGTTGTATGAAATCCTTAACGAACTAGCCGGTGATGATGTCACGCAGAAGTACAGCCCGCAGAAGATAGCAGATATTTCTGATGAGATAAAAAAGAAGGTTGAGAAGAGGATAGGGAGCACGGATTACCAGGCCCTTGAGACTTACGTGACAAACCACAAGTCGGACCAGGATTTAAAGGATATAACGATGTATATCATCGCAGAAACAGGGCTGAAAATTGCGGCGCTCGCAGTGCAGTCTAATAATAGCAACGACAGGTCTGAAGTCCTATTAGGCTATAAGATAGCAGTTAAGCTTAATGAAGTCCTTAAGTCTGCGCATTACGACGCAGAACTAGCGCTGCTCGACATATGGGACAGTAAGTCCTAATCTTTTTTTTCTTTTTAACAATTCTTCTTTACCATCGAATGCTTTAAAAAAGTCAAAGCCTTATAATACCCTACATATGGAGATAAGCAAAGGTGTAGATATAATAGACTTATGCCTGCATTTCAAGAAAGAAAAGACCCTAGTGATTTCAGACGTCCATATGGGCTACGAAGAGGCCCTGAACAAACAGGGAGTATTGATTCCTAGGCTACAGTACGCTGAAACAGTAAAACGGCTAGAGAACATCCTTAAAGGGTTCAAGCTTAACCGTATAATCATCAACGGCGACCTGAAACACGAGTTCGGAACTATAAGCGAGACAGAATGGAGGCATACGTTGGGGATTCTAGACTTATTGGCGCAGCATTGCAGGAAGATAGTCCTAATAAAAGGAAACCATGACACGATATTAGGGCCCATAGCCGAGAAAAGGGGCTTAGAAGTTAAGCGCAACTACACAATCGGCAAGACCATGATAATCCACGGCGACAAGATTCCTTCTGGCGAAAAGTTTGACAGCATGAAAAGATTAGTGATAGGCCACGAGCACCCGGCAGTAGGCCTGCAAAAAGAAGGCAGACTGGAGACTTACAAATGTTTCCTGAAAGGGAAATGGAAAGGCAAGGAGCTTATCGTGATGCCATCTTTCAACATTATTACAGAGGGCACTGACATCCTTAAGGAAAAGACATTAAGCCCGTTCTTAAAACAAGACTTAGATGACTTCAAGGTGTTCATCATCTCAGAAGGGGTTTATGGCTTCGGAAGCGTAAGAGACGTGAAGAGACTGTGAAAGAATAGTTCACTCGTAATTAATCACTATAGTTTCTGTTTCGACGCTATTGCCCCCTTTGTCTGTGAACTCTGCCTTGTAAGTATGTTTCCCTGATTTGGTGAGGTCTAACGGAACCGTCTCTGTAACCGAGTAGTCTGGCAGGAATTTTAGCTCTTTCCAAAGCTTATCATCTTCATAGACTTTGATGCTGACTATTTCTTTGTTGTCGCCTTCGTCTCGGGCTTGCAAGTACAGCTTGTTATCATAGACTGATATTTCTGCAAGGCTTGGCGGCAGGTCTAAGATTTTCCCTGTGAACTCTGCAGATTTCGTCTCAGTTTTCTGGACGTAACCATTATTGTAAACGAACTCTGCATGGTAAGAATGGGTGCCCTGTTCTTTATGGGTTACAGTTGTGTAAATACTTTCTATGCTTTTATCACTACCTTTTTCTACTTCTATTAGCCTGCCGTCTTCGTAAAGCCTTTTTTCTTTCACATCCCACTTATAATTATTTCCAATCTCCAATACTCGTGCGTAAACTTCTAAGGTCTGTCCTGTTTTGCTCGTAGGCGACAAGTCTAACCGGCAGTCCACCACTAACTTTTCTATAGAGTATTCTTTTACAGGCTTTTGTTCTACAGCTTCTCTCTTCTCTTCTGGTCTGTTGCAAGCGCTAACTCCTAACGTAATAGTGCCTGCTAATATGCAAGTAAAAACTCCTTTTGATATCTTGTTAAGTTTCATTTTTTAGTCCTCCCTTCGATGATTATTTTTGTGATAGCCCCCTGTTTTATAAGCTTTGCTTTTCAGCAATCTCTGCTTGTGTGATACTGTAAACGCCAGTGTAATCGTTTTCCATACTATTCCTGGCTCTTTTTATTATTATTTTATACTTAAACATCGGAGCGTTAACCACTAACGATTCTGCCTCTCCCCCCTCAAAAGCGATGTTGAAGCCTACTTTCTTGTTCAGCCTCACTAGTTTATCAACATCTTCTTGAGTTATGATCTTGCCGAGCCATGACTCGTCCAGTCCGTCTGCAGCTATTTTCGTGATTATGAACTCGAAACCCTCATTGATTATTTCTCGCATCACTGCTTCCTGGTCCTTATGCCATAATGGGGAAAATGCTTGAAGACCAAGTTTTTTGCAAGAGTCTTCTATTCTGGTCCTTTGGTAATCTGAAAACAATGCGCCGGTAACAATCCCCTCTATCTTGTAATCTTCTTTGGCTCTTTTCAAAGCTTTCTCTAAATCCCTGAGCTCGTGCCCTTCTTCACCGCTAGTCACCTGCTCTAGTAAAGGGATGTTCATAGCTCGGGACTGTAGTTTTGTCATCTCAATATTTGGGGTGTGGAACATGAAAGAGTCAGGGTTGTTGCTTTTGATAGTTATCAAACATGCTATTTCGTGACCTTGCTTTTGCATCAAGTACAGGGCATAGTTCGAATCTTTCCCTGAGCTGTATAAAACTCCGAGTCTCATGTTAAGCTTTTAAGATAATCTGCTTTGTATTTAAATCCGCGCTTTTTCGTTAATTTAAGTATCGCGCTGTCTATCCTGCTGCCGTATTGTGCCGCTTTTTTTTTCCTCATAGCATACTCTTCCGGTAAGCCTATCTGTACAGCTGCTTTTCTTAATATAAACTTTTTAACACCGCCTTTTATTTTTAGTCCTCCTGGGATTCTAAGAGAATAGTCTACTAGTCCTTTGTCTAAGAATGGCAGCCTTAGTTCTAGTCCGTAATGTTTTGCTATAGCCTCATCTCTGTCTAAGTCTCTTTCTTTAATATTTTTCAACCCTTCTAAGCATTCTTTGTTGATGTCTTCTGCTTTCTCATGTCTTTCATAACCCGCGAATAATTCTTCAGAACCTAAGCCCGAGAATACAACTTTAATTCCATCTTTTTTGGCCTGTTCGCATGCTGGCACGAAAGTCGCTCCTACTCCTACGTTTATGACGTCATTCTTTCCTGTTATCCTTATCGTTTTTTTAAGGCAGGATTCTACTTCTCCCATTTTAAGTTTTAATGTCGTTAGTTCAAAGCCCAGTCTTTTCGCAATTTTTTCGGAATGTTCTAAGTCTTCTCCTTTTTTCAGACCTGGCTCGTCTAATGAGGTTGTGTAACATCTGAAACTTTTTCCTGATTTTTTAGCTATGAAGGCGATTAGTGTTGAGTCTACGCCTCCTGAGAACAGTATCCCAAATTTTTCTTTAGGTAAGCTCTTTTCTACAGCTTTTGTTATTAATATTGCTAAGTGTCTTGCAAACTCTTCTTCTGATGCCATAGATTTGTTTAACACGTTAGAAGATTTAAAACCTTTTCTCTGCCTTTAATTACCGATTAGGTTTTTCAGGTTCATCTCTTTGAGGTAGGTTCTTATTTTTTTGCTTCTTTCGCAGATGATTTCTTTTCCATTTATGTCCATTTTGTATACTTTGGATAGTTCTAGTAAAAGGTCTGATACGCTGATTTTATCGTTGAGTTTTGCTTCTTTTAATTTTTTTAGTATGAGGTAGTAGGCTATTAGGCTGATGAATGAGCAGAATAAGTATCCTTTGAAACCGTCTTCTTTTCTGATGTAGGGCCTGTCTGTTTCTAGGCCGTTCTGTAGGACGTCGAATGCTTTTTCTATTCCGCTTCTGGATTTCCATACTTCGTATACTCGTTTGGGTTTCCATTTCAGGTTTGAGAGTAGGGCTATTTTTCCTGCCCATTTTTCGTGGAATGTGATTTTTTTTCCTTTGGATAGTAAGGTGTAATATTCTTTTTCTTCTTCGGCTCGTAAGTCAAGGTCTTCATATAGGTAAACAAAAAATCTGCCTTGTTGGTAAGATGCGCATTTTATCGGTCTGTTGTGGAACATGAAAAACGAGTCGAATTTTTTACCATAGTCTATCATTTCCGAATCTCTTTTCAAAGGGATGATGAATTTCACTTTCTCATCAGCTTGGTTAAAGACTTCTTTGGATGAAAACCCTTTATCAGTTACTAAAATTATATCTTTTCCGAGCTCTTCTAACAGGATGTTTATCGTCGATATTTCATGAACAGAACCGGGAATAATTCTGAAAAAGATAGGAAAAAATCTTGTGTATGAAAACGCCATCACAATATTGACCTTTGGAAGAAGCAGATGGTCCTTGTTATACCCTATTTCAAGCAAAGGGTTTTCTTTTGATGAAGAGAATATTACGCTGCCATCATAGATTATTTTTTCACCATCTCTCTTTATCGCTTCAAAAAAGTCATGCTGCGCTTTTATCCTTAACCCGATCGTTTGAAGAACCCTTGACACGAGTTTAGGGGACATCGTTTCTTTCAAAGACTTTACGAGATAAGTCTTTTCATACCAAGACTGCATCGATTTTATCGGCTGCGGATTAATAAGCCGGTTCGAAGCAAAAGCAAGGATAATTTTCCAATCATCAAATATTTCCTTTATCGGTCCCAGTATGCCATTCTCTTCAAGCAAAAACTGAATAAGCCTAACATGCCCGTACTCGTAAATCCCCCGAATCTCAGGAGAAAAAGGTGGCAGGATCTTATTACCACTAACCGTCCCAGCATACTTTGATAACTTAACAGGCCTTCCAAGCTCACTCTTCCAAATACTCTTATACTCGTAAGCATAATACCTCCCTTTATGCTCTTTTATCTCAACAGCTTTCTTACCCCCAACTGCTTTTCTTACAAATTCAGGCCAATCAGATTTACTAACACTCCTCATTTTTCCTAATCGTTAATTAACGATTAGAATATTTAAACTTTTCGGTCGAATCCAAGACGAAAATACGAAGAGAAAAGCCCAAATATCAAATCCTACTCACTAAAAATGGGTGGAGAAAAGGTTTAAAACTTCAAAGTTTTTTTCAGGGTGATTCTCGTTCAACAACTTTTCTAAGCGGTAACAGAAAGTGTCTTCTAAGTTAAAACCTTGTCCAAATGTAAAAGAATCACCTAACACGATTACCCTAAAAGTGTTGCTGGGTTTGTCAACAGAATATTCCCTCCCTCTAAAACCGTCAGAGTTTATCTTAATGAAATAAGAGGCTAAACCAATTACACCCGACACAGGAGTAGATTCACAATTCGGGATGAGCAGAGAATCAGAACCGGTTCTCACATCACCTTGGCACATCTGTAGCCATGTTTCATTTAGTTTTATACCTCCATAATCAGATACAGTAAGACCCTGGATTTTTCTGAAAGCCGAGCGCATATTAAAAAGTGAACGTTCAAAGTCGGATGACCTCTCAAAAACAAGCAGTATAAAAGATATCCACAGCAGCATTATCAAAAACCAATAAACGATTTGTCTCCGCATTGGTGTTACATTGATAAAATATGTATATAAATATATCCCACAATTATTATAAACTAAGAAAACTGAAAAGGAGTCATGGAAGAAAAAATAAAACGGCTCATAAGCTGGTCTAGAGATAAACCCCAAGGGCCGATAAGCATCCATTTAGACCCTACGAATAGGTGTAACCTTAAATGTAGATTTTGCTGGCAAAGAAGTCATGAACGTAAGGGGCTAGTAGATTTGAAGAACGAGGTTTCTGAACAAAAGCTCTTAGAAATCGTCAAAGAAGCATCAGAGTTAGGGGTTGTAGACTGGTTGATAAGTGGGGGTGGTGAGCCTTTAGTTAGGTATAAAACAACGATAAAAGTTATGAAGAGTATAAAGTATTATAGCATGCGGGGGGATATAATCAGTAACGGTGTGAATTTTCAGGAGAAAGACATCAAATATCTTGTAAAATCAGGGTGGGACAGGGTACGGTTCAGTATCAATACCCCAGATGCAGGAACACATGACAGTCTAGTTTCAGTAAGGGGGAGTTTTGACAAATCAGTTAAGTCTTTTAGTCTGTTTAACAAGTATAAAAAAGAACTGAAGAGGGACAAACCAGAATTAGGATTTAATACCGTGATAAACAGCAGGAATTACATGAAGTTTCCCGACCTAATAAAGTTTCTAAAATCAGTTGGTGGAGAGGTCTTAAATGTGCAAACAATAATACTCTATTCAGAAAAAGAAAAAAAGTGGGGTCTTAATAAAAAGCAAAGAGAAGAGTTTAGAAAGTGTATAGTAAAAGCATTAAAAACTGCCCAAGAGTGCGGGATAAAAACTAATCTGCATGAGTACCTTAAACAAGAGTTGGTGGAAAGCTCAAATGAAGTTAGACAGATGAAAAAGATTATAGACCAAGAAACAAAAAAAAGACAGATTAACTTTTCGGAAGTACCATGCTTTGAGCCTTGGTATTTAATGACGATAAGGGCTAATGGGATAGTCGGGTCATGTAGGCTATTTGGAGATAAAGGAACACCGATTCATAACAAAACACTAAAGGACATCTGGTTTGGTGAATACTTTCAGAAAGCAAGGCAACGACTGCTTAATAATAATACTCCAAGCTACTGCGCAAATTGCGGCGCAAACGAGTTCATAGAAAACAAAAGGATAAGAGGAGAGCTGAAAACGTATAAATGCATGAGCAACTCGATTAAATCAAGATTTCTAACAATCTTTTCAGTAAACAACGTCAAAAAAAACGCAAGCGCTTAAAAACTTTTAAATACTTAGTGTGTAGAGACTAAAGGTTATGCAAGGGGTAATAGAAAGGATATTATACTGGAAGAAGAACCGCCCTCAAGGTCCTTACAAGTTACAGTTAAACCCTACTGACCGATGTAATCTAAAATGTGTGTTCTGCTGGCAAAGAGATACTTCCAGAGTAAGTTACGAAAATGAGATTTCCACAGAAAGGTATATAGGACTAGTAAAAGAAGCCAAAGAGTTAGGTGTGAAAGATGTGCAGATTACAGGAGGTGGAGAGCCGTTATGCAGGCCAAAAACTACGCTAAGATTGATGGAAGAAGTGAAAAAGCGGGGCATGAACGGGTCTTTGATAAGTAACGGCACGCTTTTCAAAGCCGAGCATGTTAAGAGCATTATAAAAATAGGCTGGGACGAGGTAATATTCAGCCTTGACTCACCATATGCTAAAACTCATGATGCTCTAAGAAACAAAAGAGGAAGTTTTGACAAGACGATTAGTGCAATAAAACAGTTTAACCAATACAAAAATAAGCCCAAGTTATGCATACATCTCGTTCTCTGCAACAAGAACTACAACCAATTGACAGACTTGATTGATCTAGCAAACAGTTTAGAGGTAAAAAACGTCTTCATAGAACCCATAGTCAGAGTAACAGAAACAGTAGACATAAGCGAGAGATTAAAACTTAACAAGAAACAGTTAGAAGAGTTCAAAAAGATTGCAAAGGACACATATGAGTTATGCATGCACTACAGTATAGAAAACAACCTTGAAAAGTTCTTAGACTCGGAGTTAACAGAAAAAACAAACAAGATGGATAAGGTTATTAAAGAAGATTCTAAAAAAGCCAAAAATGAGTTCAACCCCCTATGCTTTGAACCGTTCTACAACATGATCATACGTCCTAACGGCAGGACCGGACCATGCTGCATGTTCGATTACTCCGGGGAGTATTGCCACCGTAAATCCTTAAAAGACATATGGTTCGGGAAGCATTTCACAAATGTAAGAGAAACGCTGTTAAAAGGCAAGCTGATGGATTACTGCTCAAAATGCAACCCTGGCCAGGTCGTCACTAATATCAAAATAAGAGAGCAACTCCAAGAGGGAAGCTCTTTTATCAACAGAATAAAAAAGAGGCTATAATGACAAACGTGTCCAAATGGCTTACAAAAAAAGGATTCTCGCCAATAGTTGCAGAGCTCCACGTAACCAACAAGTGCAATCTTGAATGCAAAACCTGCTGGCAGCATGACAAAGAGCCGAGTTATAGTAATGAGCTTTCTTCAGGAGAATTGGCTAGTTTGACAGAACAAGCTATTAGACTAGGGATAAAGGAGTGCTACATTGGAGGTGGAGGGGAACCGATGTGCAGGAAGGGATTAGTCCTGAACCTAATGAGAATGACCAAAAAGAGCAGTATCAAAGGATGCATGACAACTAACTGCACGTTGTTTGATGAAGAAGATGTTAAAGAAATAATAAATCTTGACTGGGATCATCTGCAAGTAAGCATCGACGGACCAGATAAAGAGACGCAAAACCTCCTAAGAGGCAAAGGAGTTTTTGAAAAGAACCTAAAAATCCTCAAGCTGTTCAAGAAATGGAAAAAAAGGCTAAAAAAAGAAAAACCCCACATCTCATTCCATACAGTCCTCTCAATTATGAACTATAAAAAACTCAGAAGGGTAATAAGCCTGGCAAAGAGACTAGGGATAACGGAAGTTAACCTCCAGAGTCTAGTGATACAATCACAACAGTGCAAAGATCTCTCATTAAACCCGAGACAAGAAGAGGAGCTACAGATAGAACTAAAAAAAGCTTTAGAAATAGCAAAAAAGAATGGCGTGAACACGAATTTCGAAAGATTCCTAAAACAAGAAAAAGATGGTAATCCAAGAAACAGCATAATAAGATGTTTCGAACCTTGGAACAGAATAACCATTCTTAGCGACGGAAACGTAAAGACCTGCTGCAACCCCCACCAGTCCCATGAGTCTATTCGCAAAAAAGCATTAGAACAAGTCTGGTACGGCCGAGAATTCAACCGCCTCAGAAAAGAATTTTATAAAGGCAGGTTAATGAAAGAGTGCTGTACCCACCCAAACAAAAGGTAACAAAAAGATGATAGTTTATGCTAAAAAAAGTGATGTTGATCAGTTTAGGAATAATCAGGTGTATCCCTGCAAAAGCGGGTATACGCGGGACTGGGAGTACCCGTGGGCTTATCTAAAACTCCAGCCTCAACCGCCCACTTAAGATACTTGATATCGGGTCTGGAAACTCGGATTTTCCAGTGTTCTTAAAGAACAAAGGGCATACAGTGTCAATAATCGACATCCCGAACAAAGAGGGGTGGGGCATAAAAGAATTCCTGAAAAAGAATGAGAAGATAGAATACCGGGTAGAAGACGCGAGGAGTATGAGCTGGGAAGACGAAACCTTTGATAGGGTGTATTGCATAAGTGTTTTAGAGCATATGGACAATCGAGAGGAGGTCATGAAAGCGATAAGTGAGATTTGGAGGGTGTTAAAAAAAGGTGGACTTGCGGCGATAACCTATGATTCTTATCTCAAAGAGTTCCCAAACCTGAAAGGACTAAGCCTAAAAAAGGTTATGAACGTGCTTAGGTTCAAAAGTTACAAGGAAGACATGATAAAAAAAAGCCGTATCAGAGACAAAAACATCCTTTTCGCATCTGAAGGGAAAATAATAAACCAAGATGTGAAACTAGGCAACCTGTTCTGCTTCACTAAGCGTCTCAAAAAATATTCCAACATTTACGTACCAGTAGGGGTTGTACTCCAAAAATGAACAAAGAAGAAGAAAAAAAGATACCCAGGCTGATAAAATGGTCTCTAGGGCTAAAGCCTGGACCTATAAGAATAGACCTTATTCTAACAAATAAATGTAACCAAAAATGTGGCTACTGCTACCTAAGAGAACATGAAAACCATACAGGAAATGAGCTTACAACAGAAGAAATAACAAAACTAGTAAGGGAAGCTTCTAAACTAGGCATTTACAACTGGAACTTAATGGGCGGCGGAGAGCCGATGTTCGATCAAGAAAGAGCATTAACAACCATGAGAGAGATAAAAAAATTAGGCATGTTCGGAAATATAACCACGAATGGGACGTTATTTGATAAAAACAGTGTAGAAGAGCTCATCAGAATAGAATGGGACTGTGTAAATTTCAGCATAGACTCAGCAGAAGCAGGGGTACAAGACCAACTAAGAGGCCAAAAAGGAGCCTTCAGAAAAGCAGGAGAAGCGCTCGAGCTATTCAAACAAATTAAGAGGAGATTAAAAAAAGAAAAACCGACAATAGTCATCCACTCAGTCATAACAAAGAATAACTACAACAAGATAAAAGAGCTTATACAATTTGCAAGAGAGAAAGGCGCAGAAAAGCTAGAGTTCACTCAGGTCATGTCATTCTCAAGGGATGCGAGAAGATTAAGACTCAACTCGAAAGAGGCCACAGTGTTCAAAAGAAGCATTCCAGAATTGTTATCTTACTCTAAAGTGCTATGTCTAAAAACCAACCTGATAGAATACAAAGAAGGAGACTTAGTCCAAAGCTCTGAAAACATGAATTGGCTTATAAAAAAAGACGCTGAATCCCACAAAATCAGGATACGCTGTTTTAACCCCTGGACGAATTTAATGATTTTGAATAACGGCGACGTAGGCCCATGCTGCTTATATACGCCAGACAAGAAGATAGGGAACATTCGTGAATCTTCTTTAAAAGAGATATGGTTTGGAAAAAAGCAAGAAGAGTTCAAGAATAAAATCAAAAATAATGAGTTGCGCAGTTGTAAAGACTGCCCCTCTACAGAAGTCATAAGAAACAGGAAAATAAGAGAAGAACTAGAAAGGAACATTATTTTCAAAGCATCAAACGTTTTCAAAAATGAACTTGGATAAATTATTGGACAAAAAATGGTTAGTATCCGTTTTTTTCCTGGTACTAGTATTTGCCCTAAAGTTTAATACTCTAAAAATGCCTTATGTTAGAGATCCGTTAGGCAATTATGTTATGCCTTCAATCTGGGTTAAAGATAATAATTTTAATCCGTTTTTCGGCAATGATAAACTAGGAAGTCATCCACCGTTGTTTTTTGAAGTTTTGGCGTTAGGTTTCAGCATTTTCGGATTGCATTTATGGGCAAGTCATTTAATCGTTCTCTTGTCAGCAATTGTCACATTATATTACACTTACCTTATAGGATTCTATTTGTACAAATCCGAAGTAGGGTTCATTGCTGCTTTGCTCCTTCTGTTTTATCCTTTATTTTTCGCTCAAATCGGTATGGTAATGCTAGATGTGTTCTTGATGATGATAGCAACAATCACTGTTTACTATGCTTTGCGAAGAAAAACAACCCATTATTTAATTATAGGCAGTCTTTTAGTGCTAACAAAAGAGCCAGGAATCATAATAATAACCGGGATAACGTTGTATAAAACTGTTTCTGAAAAAAGACGCCTTAAGCAAGGATTAGTGTATGCTTCTCCAGGGGCCGTATTCTTATTGTGGTTGTTTATAAGCAAATTAGCCTACGGATGGATTTTCTTCCCCGATTTTGTTAATCTATTTGGGTTTGAGCTATTCTTGAAAGAAATTTTTTTTAGGCTAGACCAAATTTTTGTAACAAACTACAAACTGATTTTGACTTTGTTTATTCTTTTTTGTATAATAAAAGCTACGAATGTCAAGCTAAAGTCCATGAGCAGCTTAGGGCTGATATCGTTTATAGTAACGTATATAACCTGTAGGTATATCGCGAACATCCTATTCCTGATTAAAAGAGTACTGAAGACAGACTTAATTGAATTGCTTCAAACTGATTTATATTCTCTATACTCAATTAGATTCATCCTACCCATTTTAGTCCTAGCTATGTTTTTAATCCCCGGGATTATTAAATATAAAAAGGTGTTATACAGAGAGTTCAAGAAAGAGGCTTGGTTGTTTTTGTTTTGTATTTTTTTAACGGTCCTATTTTTTTCATTCATATCCGGCGGTTATCAGCAAAGGTACATGCTTATGGTATACCCCTTATTTTTTATCATAAGCTCAAAGGCGATGACATGGGTTTTTAAAAACCGAGCAGTTTATATTTTCGCAATAGCGATTATCCTAGCTTTGTTTGTGACAAAATGGTGGGGTGATGTTTATCCAATATGCGGGCCATGTGAAGAGAATCTAGAATACTTCTCTGTAATAGAAACACATCAAGAGATGGCTAGGTTTATAGAATCGAATTATCCTAATTCAATCATACTGACTGAATGTCCACAGACCCATGAGCTTACCTTACCTTGGGCAGGTTATGTAAAAAAAGGATTGAAAGTTACAGAAGTAGAAAAAGACGACATTTTAAGATTAGGGATTAATAAGTATAAAATCCCCCCTCCTGATAAATTCGACTTAGTTTACTATTCTGTTGGAGGTATAGACTCGAAAGAGCTAGAAGAGGCAGTTAATTTATATAACCTGACCCTGATTAAGAAAATCGAAAAAAACGGTAAAATCGCTTATTTATACGGAAGAAATGGATAAACTGACAACGCTTAAGAAATGGGTGAATGGTGAGAAACCAGGCCCTTTAAGGATAGATCTTAATCTTACTAATAAGTGCAATCAGAAATGTGTTTATTGTTACTTACCCCGCAAAGAGTTTAATTACACAAACGAATTAACAACAGAAGAGATTATCCGCTTAATAAAAGAAGCTTCTCAACTAGGGACTTATAATTGGAATCTAAGGGGCGGAGAACCATTATTCGAATCGGAAAAGACTTCGAGTGCAATGCAAGAGATTAAAAAATATAACATGTTCGGGAATTTAACTACAAACGGGACCCTATTTGATTCAAAAGCGATAGAAAAGATTGTTCTCTTAAGATGGGATTGCATAAATTTTAGTGCAGACTCAGCAGATGAAAAGGTACATGACCAATTGAGAGGAAAAGGCTCTTTAAAAAGAGTAAAATATGCGTTACGCCAGTTTAAGGAGATAAAAAATAAATTAAACAAGACTAAACCCACCATTGTTGTCCATTCAGTATTAACTAAAAAGAATTTTAAACAAATAAAACGCCTGATAAAATTTGCAAAAAAAAATGGAGTACATAAGCTAGAGCTTACTTACGTTATGCCTTTCTCAAAACAGGCTAAAAGACTATCGCTTAATAAAAAAGAGATTACAGAATTTAAAAATAATATCCCCCAATTAATAAGTTTTTCAAAAAGAAACAATTTAGAAACGAACTTAGGAAGCTACTTAGACAGTATTGAGACTAAACAAGCCAGGAGTATTAGTCAAACAGCTAAGAGCGATTATAACAAAAGTATTGTGTCTTCTAATTGTTTTGCTCCCTGGACTACTTTAATGATATCGCCTAATTGGTATGTCGGACCTTGCTGTCGTTTTAATAAAAAAGTAGGGAATATCCGCAAGTCCTCTTTAAAAGAGGTCTGGTATGGGAACAAAATCAATGATTTCAGAAATAAAATTGAGAACAACCAAATGAGTACCTGCAAGATCTGCCCCTCAACAGAAGTTGCGAAGAATACGAAGATCAAAGAAGCCTTAGAAAAGAGTGCCATTTTAAAAATCACAAAATTGCTGGGTTGTAGAAAATGTCGACTAACAGGTTAAAAGGGGCAAAAAATGAAATCCGACGTGTATATCGTTTTCAAACTAAATATAAAAACCTCCTTGACAACAAAACCTTGGTACTGGTTTTTATTTTCTTACTAGTGTTTATATTAAAATTTCCAATTCTTAACACCCCCCATATCCGAGATGGTATTAGTGTTTATATCGGTCCTGCGATGAGTATTAGAGACGCAGGGCTAAATCCGCTATATTTAGGAATTCATCCACCAGTTTTTTATGAGTTTTTAGCAGTAACATTAAAAGTGTTTGGCGAAAGCTTAGTAGTTACCCATATTTTCAGCTTAGTTTTTACAGTCTTATTCTTGTTTTACACTTATTTGCTTGGAAAGCTGTTATACAACTCGGTTATAGGATTAACTGCAGCTGTAGCTTTATTCTTTACACCTCTAGTATTTGCTAGAAGCGGATTAGTCCAAATATGTATTCCTTTAGCAGTTTTTTCTATTATGGCAGTTTATTACTACCTCAAGAATAAAACCCTTCTTTATGTCGTGTCTGGGTCTTTATTAGTCCTAACCAAAGAGCCGGGAGTTCTCATAATAGGAGGCATCCTGCTGTACAGTCTTATTGTCAAAACTGAAGGGATAAAAAAAATAAGCAAAGATAGTATCAAAAGCTTGTTAGTGCACTCAATACCAATAATTTTTTTGATTGCATGGTTTATTATAAATAAGTTCGTCCAAGGATGGATTTTTCACCCTGCTTATCTGAAATTTTTTGATTGGAGAGTATTCCCTCATGAGTTTTTAAGGCGTTTACATCAGCTGTTTTTCTCAGATTATCATTTTATTCCCACCGCGGCTGTGATCCTTTGTTTATTGCCTCTAAAAGAGTTCTATCAAAAGAACAAGAGAGGTTTTTTTATAACACTAACATTATCCCTAATCAGTTTTGTAACGCTCTATTTAACAGTCCCGATTCTAAGCTTAATCAAAGAACGCCTGAAGTACAGTCTTATAGAACTAACCGGGAAGAACCTTCAAGGATTTTATGAGCTAAGGTTCTCAATCACATGCATACTATTCCTCGGGCTTTTCTTTTTATTTTACCCAAAATGCAATAGCCCGGTTAAAAAATTAAAATTAAGATTTAGTAAAGTTTTTAAAAAAGAGGCTTTGCTTTTAGTTATTTGTACCGGAATAGTAATTATCTTCTTTTCTTTTATGCAATATGCTTACCAAACAAGAAACATTTTTATGATCTACCCGTTCTTTTTCGTAATGGGCATAGCAGCGTTAAAAGAGTCTGTAAAAAGAGAGACTAGATTTTTAATTGTTATTTGCATCATCTTGGCTTTGTTTATCACACAATGGTATGCACCACGGCCAGTTTTTCAGACCTGTGAAGAGAACATGGGATACTTAGATATGATAGACGTCCACGTGAGGATGTCAAAGTTTATAGAAGAGAACTATGGAAATAAAATCATTCTAACAGAAGTACCTGAGCTTGATGAATTACAGGCTCCTTTCGGAGGGTATATTATTCACCCGCTTAAGGTAATAGAATTAGAAGACGATCCATGGACTAGAGGGATAAAAGAAGAGTTGGCCATTCCATCCAGAGAAAAATTTGATCTAGTTTATTTCTCTAACGGCGGGACAAACGAGAGACAGTTAGTAAAAGTGATAGATTTTTATAATCTCACTCTCATCAAAAAGTTTGAAAAAAATGGTAAAATATCCTACTTATATGGTTGATATACTTAAAAGGGAAGTATGACACAAGAGTTAGACAAATTCGCGGAAGAGAGAATAAGCCGATTAGTAAGCTGGTCAAAAAGAAACCCCAAAGGGCCTTGTATTATAGATATAAACCCAACAGATTATTGTAACCTTAAATGCTTGTCTTGCTGGCAGAGAGACCCCAAGTTTGATGGCAGGTTAGACTCCAAACAGTACCAGCTTTCAGATGAAAAACTACTTAGTATAATAGATGAAGGCTTTAGGCTAAATGTTAAAATGTGGGAAATCACAGGTGGCGGAGAGCCGTTACTAAGGCCTATTACGATAGACTTGATGAAGAAGATAAAAATATTAGGTATGTACGGAAGCATAACGACTAACGGGACATTACTCTCCGAAGGGCTAATAAAAGATTTAGTTAAAATCGGCTGGGATAAAGTAACGTTCAGCATAGACGGACCTGACGCTTCAACAAATGACTATCTCAGAGGCAAGAGGGGCGCGCTTAATAAGGCAATAAACGCCCTAAAAACGATTAAAAGCCTAAAAGCGAAGCTAAAGAAACAAACACCTGTAATAACGTTTAATACGGTTTTAAGTAACAAGAACTATGACAAGATCATCGGAATGATAAGACTAGCAAAAAGAGTAGGCTGTGAAGAAGTAAATTTTGAGCCTATGACCACACATTCGGAGATTGGAGAGGCATTAAGCCTAAATAAAGAGCAGATTGAAAAATTTCAAAGCCTAATAGAGAAAACCCGAAACGTTGCCGCTAAATTAAAAATAAGAACAAACATTCAAAGCTTTAAAGAAAAAAGGCTTATTGAAAAGTCAGATTACGTGCAAGAAGAAGCAAAACAAGAGACTATAAACCCCGACTTTTTCTCAATACCTTGCTACGAGCCATGGTACCATCTGGTAATAAAAGTCGATGGGACAGTAGGCCCGTGCTGCTTATTCGACGGCAAGAGAATGAACATAAAAAAACAAACACTAAAAGAAGCATGGTTTAGCAGAAGGTTCAATAAAATAAGAAAAAGGATATCAAAAAATAAATTCCCAAAATGCTGCTCCATCTGCAATGCCGGCCAAGTCTTGAATAATCGGAATTTAAGGAAAGAACTCCAAAAATGGAAGAAATAGTAAAAAGGCTAACAAAATGGAAAAATGGCGAAACAGCCCCGCCTTATGGAATAGAATTAGCGCCTACTTTAAGATGCAACATCAATTGCTTGTTCTGCTGGAGAGAAGAGTCTAAAAAAGTTGACTATCAAAATGAGATTAGTTTTGAAGATTACAAAAGAGTCATAGATGAAGCTTCTGAAATAGGTGTTAAAGAGGTGAAAATCATAGGCGGTGGAGATGCCCTTTGCAAGGAAGGGATAATCGACCTTATGTGCATGATCAAAGACAAGAAGATGTTTGGCTACTTATGCACCAACGGGCTGCTATTCAAAGAAGAAGACCTGAAACGGTTAGCCGAGAAAAGATGGGACCATATAAAGCTCAGCCTTCACGCCCCTGACGAAAAGACAAATGACCATATCACAAGAAGCAAAGGCTCTTTCAAAAAAGCGATAAAGAACATAGAAATACTAAACGGTTATAAAAAAGATAAACCTAAACTAGAATTCGGAATAGTTCTTATAAACAAGAATTATAACAAGGTAAAAGAGATGATAGAACTCGCACATAGCCTAAATGTAAGATCAGTCTTCATAGAACCAATAACAGTATACTCCAAGCTTGGAGAATCGTTAAGGCTGAACAAGAAACAAACAAAAGGATTCCAGGCCATAGCAAAAGATGCTTACAGGTTATCAAAAGATTACAGGATAGAAACAAACCTGCAGCATTTTTTCGAATCAAAACTAGTTGAGAGCACTAGCAAGATGGATAAAGTGATATTAGCAAATGAAAAAAAAGGTTTCGTAAGCGCTGCGTGTTTTGAACCGTTCTACAGGATGGGTGTAAGAGTGGACGGCCAGGTGTGCCCTTGCGGATTTTTTGATGAAGAAAGCCCCGAGAACGTGAAGCATAAAAGCCTAAAAGAAATATGGCTTAGCCCTTACTTTGAGAGGTTAAGGGCAAAGATGATAGGAAAAGACCTGCCTAAACAGTGCAAGAAGTGCTGTACAACGCTTGTTATTAATAACCAAGACTTAAGGAAAAAGCTGATGTAACAATGTTTTTCAAAAGGAAAGAAAAAGATGTAGCCGCAGAGGTAAGAGAAGGTAAAGCGCTCGGTCCTGAGAAAGTGATGATAAGCCCTACAGATGCGTGCAATCTGAGATGCAAAACTTGCTGGAGACTAGAAAAAAATGGCCATGCAAGAATAAGGGAAGAATTAGGGCTAGATGAGATAAAGAATATACTTGAAGAATGTAAGAAACTGAATGTCAAAACTATAGACCTGACTGGCGGTGGAGAACCGTTTTATAGAGATGATATTTTTAAAATAATCAAACTAGCGAAAAAATATGGGTTTAGCGTTACGTTAACGACTAACGGTACGTTACTGAACGAAGAAAAAACAAGGGAGATTGTTAGCCTCGAATTAGATGATATCTGTTTCTCGATAGAAAG
>Ga0194111_10003746_pt1 | contig 17897 bp, 15 predicted proteins | sample TA2KigC300mmetaG_FD_146194 | JGI IMG/M metagenome (GOLD analysis project Ga0194111, IMG submission 146194) | Freshwater microbial communities from Lake Tanganyika, Tanzania - TA2015033 Kigoma Deep Cast 300m | ecosystem: Environmental > Aquatic > Freshwater > Lake | place: Tanzania: Lake... | reverse complement strand
ACTTTTGGCGCTGCAGCGGCGGCAGCAAACATCATGGGGCTCAACCGTGAGAAGATCATAGCGGCTCTCGGAACGGCAGGCCTTCAATCCGCCGGACTCATCCGGACTAATCATGAAGAGGAGGGGTCCATGGTCAAACCCATCACCCCTGCGAGGGCCGCTGTGTCAGGACTTCTTTCATGTATTCTGGCCCAAAAAGGAGCCAATGGCCCTCTCCAAATATTCGAGGGGGAAGACGGGTATTTGCAAGCATTCGCGGACGAGGTGAAAGTAGATATCCTGACCCAAAACCTGGGCGTGGACTATGAAATCCAAAATGTTTACTTGAAGCTGTATGCGGCCTGTCGCCATGCGCATGCGCCCATTGATGCTGCATTCGAAGTCCTCCGCAGGAGCGACTGCAAAATCGCGGAGATCGATAAGATTATTGTTGAAACCTACCCAGCGGCTGTGAGACTGGCGGGGATTCCCCACGCAACGACGCCTTCTGCCGGCCGATTCAGTATTCCCTTTTCGGTGGCTTTAGCTCTGGTTAAAAAAGATGCCGGAGCAGATAAGTATTGCGAGGAGACCATTCGAGATGAAAGCATCCAGCGATTATCCAGGAAAGTGGAATTATCCGTAGGTGATAAATGGGAGAAACTTTATCCGGATAAAAGGGGGGCGACGGTTCACATCATCGATCAGAAGAAAAGAGAATGGACTGCTGAGGTTGAGTTGGCTAAAGGCGAACCAGAGAATCCCGCCACTTGGGAGGAAATCTATAGTAAGTTTTATATGAATTCAACCTTGCTGATCTCTGAGAAAGACGCCAAGAACCTTAGAGACTCTATTTTGAATTTGGATAATATATCATTAAATAATTTTACAAAACTCCTTTGAACCTCTAAATATTTTCTTGAGGAGAGAAAATATTTGACTAAATATTTCTTAAATTTCTCTTGACAATAAAATATTGTTATGATAATAGAACATTTAAGCTGATGAAAAGGGAAAAAATTATTATAATCGGGATAGAGGTAAGAGAGTAATCATTATGAAGAAATCATATAAAAGGAGGTAGGTGATATGAGAGCAAAGCGGTTTAGAAAATTATTTTTCGTAATCTTAGCATTCTCTCTTTGGACGGTAACGGTATACGATTATCATGGGCTCCAGGCAGCCCCATGGCCAGATGCTTCGATTAAAGGAATTGTACCGTGGGGTGCAGGGGGCGGTACGGACAGGCAATTGAGAGGATTAGTCCCCTATCTTTCAGATGAGCTAAAGGTTCCAGTAATTGTTGAAAACAAGCCAGGAGCCTCTGGTATGGCAGCCGCAATAGATTTTGTGAAGAATCAACCCAAAGATGGTTCTGTTTTCCTAGCTCAAATTCAATTATATCTTACGGTTGGCAATGTGGTTACTGGAGAGCAAATAAATATTGAGGATTTGTCAATCATCGCGGGGATTTCAGAAGACATACTTGGTATACACATTAAGAAAGAGCGGTGGAAGAATCTTGGAGATTTCATCAAAGACATTCAGAAAAATCCTGGTAAGTTCAGTATTGGATTTATGCCGAGAGCCGCACCGCACGTTGCACTCGCGGTCTTGGAAAAAGCGACCGGCATAAAAGGCAAAATTATTGAAGTTCCATATCAAAGTGGGGGCAAGGCAAGAATAGATTTATTGGGAGGCCATATCGATGCGGAAATTAGTGGTGTAGACTCAACATTTGCGGCTGGAGGAGATCAGCTTCAGACCCTCGGATTATTTTCCACGGCTCCGCACCCCCGGGATCAAAAAATCGCCATGATAAATGATGAATTGACTCGCATCGGTATCAAGGAAAAAGTCCCTGATTTATATAATTACTTTTTCTATGCACTGCATAACTCGGTTAAGGAAAAATATCCTGATAGATGGAATACATTAGTCGTTGCTTTCAAAAGGGCGATAAACAATCCAAAATTTATAAAATGGTTTGAAACTCAGGGCTGGACCCCAACATACCGTGGACCAGAAGAAGGGAAAAAGATAATGTTGGAATTAGATAAAAGAGCCAGGGAATACACAGATCTCCTGAAGGAAAAATAGTGGCATAACCACCGTGTATCGTGGTTTTTGCATTGCCTTAGGCTCCTCTGGGCTTTGGAACACACTTTGGAAAGGGCGCGGTTAGCTTGATTCCGAACATATTCTACAGGGTTGAGTTTAGGAGCATAGGCCAGAAAGTATTCACTATGCATCCGCGGATGCTCTGCAAGAATCTGCTTTACTTCTCAACGGTGGTAGATCGTGCCCCGATCCCACAATAAGACCAGTCGGTTCTTGGTATGTTAAAGCAGCACTTTAAAGAAAGAAAGAACATCCAGACCGTTAAGATTCCACATCCGAAACCGCAGGTAAAGCATCCAACGTTTCCGTTTCGGCGATACCAACAGTGCATTGATGGAGGAAATCCTGTCCTGTTAGTAGAGGTAATAGAAGACCGGGGTTTTCCCTTTCGGAGTCCAGGTGCGACGGATGTTTGGAATGAGCAAGAAGCCCGATTCATCCATGAAAACCAGGGCCCCAAGGCTTTCGGCTTTTTTTTATATGGGGCCATCGGTAAACCTTCCAATGCACGATTTCTTTCTCGTTTCTTTGTAAAGCCCGGCGTTCTGGTTTCTGGCAACTCCATCCCATTCCCTGGAGGATCCTCTACACATGGTTGGGGTGATACCGGATCCCAAGGTGCTTGTGAATGGTTTGGGCAATCCGCTTCAAGGTCCAAAGGTCTGTCCGATACCCTGCAGCCAGTGAACCTGACAAGAGCAGCTCTGTTAGGCTTGCCTTTTCGCTTTGAGAAAGCTTGGGAGGCCGCCCCGGGATCGTCTTTGAGGTCTTATGCCCCAGTATGATAACAGAAAATAATGAAATGTTTATTTATGCGAAAACCAATAAATAATTATAAAGACTCAGATTCCAATAGGTTTAAAAGGAATCAAATAGAGTCAAGTGAATTACCCTCGTTCTAATTGAGGGATTGCTCCGTGATGAACAGATACCTAATAACCCTTTGTATGCTAACGTTTGCTACTGGGCTTTCAGTTGCATATTATCTTGAGGTTAAGGACAGGAGCCATTTAGATCAGAAATTGGTAGTTACTTTTTTAGTTTTCAGCTTCTTATTCTTAGCTTGTATAGAATTCATTACTAATCTTATAGCCTTGTGCAAATCCAGGGGTCGTTCGCAGCATCCAAAATCATCCTCTTTTGAAATTATTTCTACTGAATTATTGCTGGCTTTAGTTGTGGTAATATATCTTTTTTTGATATGGATTACTGGGTTTTTAATCGGTACCGGAATTGGTTTTGCTTTATTTATGTATGTCCTTAGAGTTCGAAAGATCTTCAACTTAATTATGTACCCATTATGCTGCGTGTTTGCTATTTACTTAATTTTTCAACGATTTCTAGCGGTTACTTTCCCTTCCCCAATGCTAAGTCGTATCATCCGGGATTTTTTTTCGGGTATTTAAAGTGATAGACTATTTGTTCGACTGGAGTGCTATACTCAAAGGAATCCACCTATTAATGTCGGCTCATTGGAAGCTATTGTTTATTGTTCCTTTGGGTTTGGCGCTTGGGACGAGTTTTGGTGCGATCCCAGGAATATCAGTTACGTTAGGTATGGCCTTGATCTTGATCCCATCATTATGGTTCTCTCCTATTGTGGGAATTGTTTTCGTGTCCTCCGTTTACACTGGTGGCCTTTATGGGGGGGGGATTACGGCAACAATTCTTAATATTCCTGGCACGGCTGCAGGTGTTCCAACGACCTTTGACGGTTATCCTATGACTAAGCAGGGACGTCAATATGAGGCCCTAGGTTATGGCTTATTGTCCTCTGTCATTGGTGCATTAATAGGATGGTTTATTATGTTTATAGCTATAAAGCCAATTGCTGGCTTTGTGCTACTTTTTGGACCAGCGGAAATGTTCATGTTAATTACTATGGCGTTCGTACTTATCGGGGTTGCGGGAGGCGAGGTACTGAAGAGCTTGCTGGTAGGGGTACTTGGCCTTTTGATTGGGACAATCGGAATAGATTCTTTGGCAGTCCCGAGGGGAACCTTTGGAATTTTAGAATTATCTGATGGTGTTCCTTTTATTGCAAGTATGGTTGGGTTATTTGCCTTGTCGGAGGTTTTTTTTCTTGCTAGTGGGACAACAATTGTAGAAAAAGGGGCCATTAAAGAATTAAAAACGCCCTGGAGTTTTCTTGCGACACTGCCTAAAATTATCTGGGAGATAAGAAAATTCAAAGTCACTGTATTTAGATCAACTTTCATAGGAGCTTTCATTGGTCTCCTTCCAGCTGCGGGGGCAAATATAGCTTCAATGTTAAGTTACGGGCAGGCGAAGAATTCATCGAAAAACAAAGATCGGTTTGGAAAAGGTGAGCCAGAAGGAGTCGTCGCATCCGAGATCGCAAATAATGCATCTGAATCTGGAGCATCAGCGACAATGTTGGCATTTGGAATTCCCGGTGGCACTGCAGCTGCCATACTGATGGCGGCAATGTTCATGCATGGATTAACACCTGGCCCATATCTCCTTCGGGATCAAATGGAATTTGTATATGCAATTATAATAAGCAATTTTTTTCAAGCTTTATTACTGATTCCAATCGGATGCTTATTTGTTGCATATATGGGAAGAATAGTCTATATACAAAATTGCTATCTTATTCCAACAATTATCGTTTTGTCTATTTTAGGAGGAATTGCTGAAAGGGGTTACCTCATAGATGCTGTAATAGTGGTGGTTTTCGGAACGATTGGATATCTTTTGAGAAAGCTAGGGTATCCACTGATCTCCTTTATCTTAGGGATCCTATTGGCCCAAACCCTGGACGTTGAGTTTTCACGAGCATTCAGATTGTACGGCCATCAGCCTCAACTACTCCTGGAAAGACCTATCTTCTTACTTTTGTTTTTTATCATGGCCTTTGCCCTAATAGTTTTTACAATTCAAAATAGAAAGCGGATAATAAAATAGTTCGCAGCAAGATGAAAATATTTCTTATGCTATCAAAAAGGGAGGATTTAGTATGCAGCCATACGGACTCGAACTTTCAATTTATGCAGCAAATCTTAAGTATGAGAAAATACCCCATGAAATCGTTAATCAAATAAAAGTCCTTGTTTTAGATACTATGGGGGTAGCTCTGTTCGGTTCTAGTCTTGCTTGGTGCAAGACTGTAAAGGACTATTCGATGTATATGGGGGGGCCGAAGGAAGCTACATTGTGGGGAGGTGGCGAGAAGGTTGCTGCGCCAAATGCCGCGCTGGCAAACGGTACATTTTGCCATTGTTTTGAACTCGATGAAACCCATAGAAAATCTTGGCTCCATGCGTTTGGCGTCACACTTCCGGCTGCACTTGCAGTTGGGGAGACAAATGGATTGTCAGGAAAGGAGCTTATCACAGCTTTGGCGGCTTCCGTCGATATAAATATTCGTGTGGCCCTGGCGATCAACATCGAGATCGTAAATAGATACGGACTTCATCCAACAGGGGGATTGGGGCATTTTGGGGCTGCAATAGCTGCAGGAAAATCTTTGAGACTACCAGCAGAAAAGATTGCCAGTGCCTTTGGACTTGCAGGAAGCCGGGCAATGGGAACTGAGATCATAAAGGTTGATGGGTCCCATCTAAAAAGACTATATTCAGGAAGAGCGGCTCATAATGGAGTTGAATCTGCGTTATTAGCCATGAGGGGCTTTGAAGGACCCATAAGAATTCTCGAGGGCGAATATGGAGGGATTTTTGACGTGCTTTGGGGGGTCTGCAACGAGAAAAAATATGATTATGAATTGTTATTAAAAGACCTCGGAAATGATTTTTCGGAACTTCTGAACATTGGAATCAAACCCTATCCGCTCCATTTGCATACACATCCCTCCGTTGATTTGGCTTTACAAATACGCCGGGAAAACAATTTGGATTGGCAGGATATCAAAAGCGTAGAGATCTGGACAAGAACTAGGAATGTTAAGCGACTCGCTCACAGAACTCCTGAGACTGTAATGCTTGCTCAGCAGAGTATCCCCTATGTAGTAGCAGCGTCATTCGTTGATGGGAGATTTGGTGTTGAACAATTATCATTGGATCGGTTGAAGGATGAAAAAATTAGAGAATTCTCTGAAAAGCGTGTGCAATTGATCGCGGATGAGGAAATGGATAAAGTTTTCCCGAGTAAAGACCCAGCTGTTATGTGTGTGCAAACATATGATGGAAGACTAATTAAGAAAAGAACGGATTTTTCGCGCGGCAACCCTGAATGTCCTCTGTCAATTGATGAGATCAAGGGCAAGTATTACGACTTAGCAGGGAAAGTGATGCCTATGGATAAGTTGGTCGAAATTGAGAATATGGTACTAAATTTAGAAAACTGCAATGATGTTAAAGAGATCACAGATTTATTGGGGAAATAATAACTAGGGTTTTTAATTTCATAATCTTTACTACATCAAACCCGCTGAGGTAAAAGGGAATTCTGGAGGTGAAAAATCCGAGATATGGATCATGTAGAATTGCGAGAACTAGATATACCCCTTCGGTTGGCTGATTTTTCAATAGAACCGGGGAAAACGGCCTTGATGATTATTGATATGTACAATAGAGCCACAAATAGGAATTTTGGATTCGGTAAACGAGCTAAAGAAATAGGTGTAGAGAAAGAATTAGATTATTATTATCACCGTTTGGAAAAAACTGTAATTCCGAATCTTTCCAGACTTCTTAATGCTTGTCGGGACGAGGAAATCGAGGTTATACACGTTACAATTGGTAGTCTCACCCTTGATGGACGCGACGCTGGTTGGCGGTACCGAAGCTACAAAATGCTTTCCCGTGGTATCAAAGAACTGGAAATAATTGAACCACTACTCCCTTTACCTAACGAAATAGTAATTAAGAAAACTACCTCAAGTGCATTCAGTTCTACACGGGCTGACCGTATTCTGCGAAATTTGGGAATTGAATATCTTATTATTGGCGGGGTTGTGAGCGGGAACTGTGTTGAGTCCACGGTCCGGGATGGTTGTGATCGTGATTTTAAGATCTATATTCTGGAGGACGCATGCGCTGGTTTGACAGAGGAATCACATCAGTTTAGCATGAGTTATCTGCATCGTAACTATGCTATTGTTAAAAATACGCAGGAAGTTCTGTCAGAAATAGATCAAAAATGGAAGAGCAAACCTCTATCGCAGAAATCTAAAAATACGTGACGTGTCGATAAAATTATCAATCGGAGGATCAAATGATCTTATCGGATATTGAGGAATTAGCTAAAAAGTTGAATATAGACTTTTGGGGGGTTGCGTCAATTGAAAGGTTTAACAACGCGCCTATGGGAAGAAAACCGACCGATATCCTCTTCAATGCTAAATCAGTTATAGCAATAGGCATTCAAATTCCTAAGGGGGCATTGGTTGCCCAAATGAGATTTTACGAAGGTTACGATCCGGGGAAGTTCGTATATTTACATTATGGCGTTCAGATTCCCAACACATATTTAGAAATAGCATCAATAAACATTTCTCGCTTTTTAGAAAAGGAGTATGGCTGGGTGTCCGTCCCATTGCCTCCCAGCCAACCTTATGATAGAGCGAATCGTTTAGGGGTTATGTCAGTCAGACATATAGCTTGTGCTGCTGGGCTTGGAGAAATCGGGTGGAATAACTTGATGATTCATCCTGAAATTGGTTGTGCAGTGAGATATGGGGGAGTCGTAACGGAAGGCGAGATAAAACAAACCATGTTGTATGGAGGAGAACCACTTTGCAGGCCTGATAAATGTGGTCGTTTATGTGTAAGAGAGTGTCCTATCGGTGCGATTAGTGCCACTGAGTCTGTTGGCTTTGAGATCAGTGATCGAAAGTTTTACATGGCGGACATGGATAAGATATATTGCCAAGCGTTAAGCGTTTTAGAACTGGACAGTAGTCTAAGCAAACAGCGGTGGACCAAAATAGTAGAGGAGAGAACTCGAGAGAATATTGTTTCTTTGATAAATGAAACTCAGACACCAATGAAGCGTTCGGCAACAAGGCTTTGTGGGAAGTGCTTAATACTCTGCCCGGTTACAAGAACGAAGATGCGGATTTAGCAAATCTTATGGGAAGGAGCTACGAAAATGGTTAAGATATGGGAAGATATTATTCCACCAGAGGAAATTAGGATTTATGAGGAATCAGGCTTCATAGGGAATAAACTTGGAATTGGAGTTGCCCCTGCAATGTTAATTATTGACGTGCAAAACCGAACCGTAGGTGATGACCGACCTATCTTAGAATCGATTAGAATGTCAGGGTTCCATTCGAGTTGCGGAGAAATAGCATGGGCTGCTGTGAGAAAAATACGGGTGCTTCTGGAAGTTATTCGAGAAAAGAAGATACCCGTCTTCTTCATCGTTACTGAACGTGTAAACAATTTTGATGCTGGCTTATTCAGTGAGAAAATTCCAAAATTTGGTATTGAATCAGTCCATCGCGTAGGGGATGTTGGCACAAAGATACCGAATGAAATTGCACCCCTTCCAGGTGAACCCGTCGTTAGTAAAAGGCAGGCCAGTGCTTTCTTTGGAACTCACCTGATAACGCAACTGAACGTTTTAAGAGTAGACTCATTGATTATTACTGGTTGTACGACAAGCGGATGCGTGCGTGCAACGGTTACAGATGGCTTTTCATTAGGGTTTAGGCCTACTGTAATTCAGGATTGTGTTTATGATCGAAGTCAGGTATCCCACAAGGTAAGTCTTTTTGACATGAACTCAAAATTTGCCGATGTTCTTACATCAGATGAGATTATTAACTTCATAAATTCACTTAAATAGGTGATTTGGCTGAAAGTTGATTCGATTTCGGAACACGGTGGTGGATCTTTATGGAAAAAGTTACCAGTAAACTCGCTGACTTCACAACAAATTTAAATTATCAGAATTTGCCTGAGGAAACTATCCTGCAATGTAAGAAGTGTCTTTTGGATTTTTTAGGTGTTGCTGCGTGTGGGATGGGAAATATTTCATCAAAGGCTGTGATCAAATGCGTTGAGTCAATGGCACCTAGTGGTGTATTTAGTTTAATTGGAGTTAGGAAAAAGACGAGCGTTGCTCAATACGCAGCTTTGGCAAATGGGACAGCAGCACATAGCTTGGAGTTGGATGACGTTCATGAAGAAGCATCGATTCACCCAGGGGTTGGGATATTCCCGGCTGCTTTAGCTGCAGCTCAGCTAACTAATTGCTCCGGGAAAAATTTCATTGCTGGAGTGATTGCGGGATATGAGATTGGGGTGAGATTGGGAATCGGATTAAGGCCCGAAAAGAGCTATAAGCGAGGCTTTCATCCTACGGGACTTTGTGACGTATTCGGAGCTGCTGCGGCCGTCTCAAAGATACTCAATCTTAGTCATGGTGAACTAATAAATGCTTTTGGGCTTGCCGGCAGTATGGCTTCTGGGCTTCATGAGTACCAAGCAGATGGATCATGGTCAAAGCGTCTACATGCCGGAATTGCCGCCCAGAACGGGTTATTGGCTTGCTTATTGGCACGAGAGGGGTTTAAGGGTCCAGCAACAGTGATCGAGGGGAGGGAGGGATTTTTACAGGCGTTCTCGGAGGCACCTGCAATAGAGGAAGTTTGTAGAGATCTGGGAACTTCCTATGCTATAAACAGAATTTCCCATAAAGTGCACGCCTGTTGTCGTTACATGCATGCACCTATAGATGGATTAATTAAGATTGTAAAAGAAAACAATCTATGCCCAGCTGATATAAATAAAGTCCAATTGGGGATATTGGATGTTGCATTCCCAATAATCGTTGAGCCAATTTCGATTAAACTATACCCAAAAAACTCAGTGTCGGCTCAGTTTAGTATTTTTTATGGAGCTGCAATATCCATACTTAAGATGAAAGCCTCCCTTGGAGAATTCTCCGAAGAGAATATAAGCTCGTCTGAGGTGAAGGAGTTAATGCAGAGAATTCAATGTATTCGGGATCAGAGACTCGACGATCTATTCCCTAAGACCTGGCCCGCAACAGTGAAAATAGAAACATTCAGAGGGGATAGTTTCGATATGTTCGTGGACAATCCTCGTGGGAGTCCAAACAATCCTTTTACATGGGAGGAATTAATTGATAAATTTAAATTTTTAACGCAAGGATTCAATAGTTACCAACAACAAAGTGTGATCATCAATACTGTTGACCAGCTGGAAAAACAAATAGATTTATCGATATTATTCGAAGCAATATAAAATAAACCTTTGGACATTTGATTAAAAAAAGGGGCTATAAATATTTATCCTGAATCCGGCGTGAAAACTAAAGCTAACAATTTCAACTAATGAGATGTTTTACTCAGTAGATAAGGGTCATAATGAAATATTTGTTTTTAATTACCTTCTTTTATGGCACAATACTATATATATCCCGTCGCCCTGGAGTTAGGACGGATCGAAACGTCCCAACTTCCATACCCTCTTATTCTCCTACAATCTCATCAATTTGTTCAAACGACTCAGCTTACCAACGGAGTTTCAGAATATGACTCAACTTTACGGGCTCGCTTGCTGTTGGTTCATAGCGAACTGATAAGACCCGACAACAGGCCGATCCTAAAACTACCGGTGAACTTCTTGTAGATTCCCATGAAGGATGAAATCCCTAACGGATTCTCAGACCAACATGGTTAAAAGGCTTCATTCGACAACCCATATGTTAATTTAGTACTAAACTTATAAATATAAACTGAAAAAAGCGTAAAAATGGTATTTTCTTTATCACAATACAAGCGGATACACCTTTAAAGCCTTATGGTGGAGGCTGTATAATCCAATCACGAAAGGCTCCTATTAGAGAAGTCCAGAGGGCAAATATTTTATTAAGGTATTCAGAAGGCATACCCATCACCGAAATTGAAAAGATGACCCACGTCAGTAGGCCGACGATTTACAAATGGATGGAGAAAGCCTTGGCCATGGGAATGGAGGAATGCCCGAAGGACAAATATCATCGACCTAAAGAGCCTGTGATTACAGAAGAAGCGAAGGCCTAGATCATTCGTCTTGCTTGCCAGAAACCGAAGGATTTGGGTTATGCCGCTGAAGTATGGAGCCGTAGGGCTTTGGCGGAACATGCAAGACAACATGGGCCTGAGCTTGGACATGACTGTTTGAAGCAAGCGTGTAAGGCTACGATTCAGAGGATTCTTAGCGAGCATCCGATACGCCCTCATAAGGTGGCTTATTATTTGGAGCGGCGTGATCCAGAATTTGATCAGAAAATGGAGGAGGTGCTGTGTGTATATAAAGAGGTTCACCTCCAAAACGAAACCGTGAAATCTGGAGATAGCCCGTCTGTGATTACTGTCAGTGTGGATGAAAAACCGGGGGTTCAGGCCATCCAGAACCTTGCTACGGATATCATGCCAGATCCGGAGAAACAATCCCGAATCATGAGGGATTATGAATACAAGCGGTTGGGAACCCTGTCGATTCTGGCAGCTTTGGACTTGCATGACGGTCATGTTATTGGCCAGGTTCATGATAGACATCGAAGCTCCGAGTTTATCTCCTTACTTAAGGAAATGGATGATTACTATCCTGCAGACTCTACCCTTCGCATCATTCTGGATAATCATTCGGCTCACATCTCTAAGGAGACGATGAAATATTTAGCCACCCGGCCGGGGGGAGATTTGTATATGTGCATACCCCCAAGCACGGTTCCTGGCCCAATTTGGTTGAGACACTTTTTGGTAAAATGTCCAGAACCTTTTTGAAACATATCCGAGTCACTTCCAAACAGGAGCTCAAAGAGAGAATTCTTCTGGGCATTAAAGAAATCAACGAATCTCCTGTTGTGCATCGGTGGAAAAAATTCAATTTGGCCCCTAACTTTTAATGTAAATGGTTTATTGAAACCTTATACTAGGTAATCCTTTGGTTGAGTTGATCAAAATCGGCATTGTTTTTTTTGTCATTATCGTCCTCATGTACCGGAAGGTCAGCCTCTGGCTGACTCTTTTGTTGGCCACCTTTCTGCTCGGGATTCTCTTCGGCCTTCCTTTACGAAAAATCTCGATGGATGTTGCTTCAGCGGTCGTCGATTCGAAGACGCTTTCAATCATCGGCGCCCTCATATCAATTCTCTTCTTCAGCAATCTCTTGAAAGAAACAGGCCGGATGAACCAGCTTTTGGAAGGGTTTCAGTCTACGTTAAAGGATATCCGGGTGGTAATTGGCTTGCTCCCTGCTATCATCGGGTTGATGCCTATTAAGGGGGGTGCTTTGGTTTCTGCTCCTATGGTTGTAGAAGGCTCGGACGATTTGAAACTTTCACCGGAGCGGAGAACCTTCATCAACTACTGGTTCCGCCATGTCTGGGAATACGTGCTTCCCACCTATCCGGCTCTTGTCCTGGCCGCCTCCCTGATCGGCATTCCCGTTAGAAAACTCTGCTGGCTCAATTTCCCCCTCATGTTTGTTGCCATCCTCAGCGGAATCATGGTCGGCTACTGGGGGGTGCGCAGATCGACAAAGGAATATAATAACCTGTCCGGGCGAACAGCCATTTCGGTTTTACTTAAAAACCTTGCTCCCCTTCTCTTCGCCCTCTTCCTGGTAGTTGGGTTTAAGGTCAAACTCGTTTATGCTTTTAGCATCGCAATCGCGGGCATGGTCCTCTTCTTCCGGATTGGTTGGGAGAAGATTTTAAAAGGATTTAAGGGAAGTCTTGAGGTTGAACTTTTCTTAACCGTGGCTTTTGTCATGGGTTTTCAGGAAGTGCTTGAATCGTCACAGACCATTCCCATTGTTTCCGAGGCCTTATCTTCCTTAGGGATTTCACTCTGGTTGTTTGCGATACTGGTGCCGCTGCTGGTGGGGGTGATGACCGGAGTGACCTATGCGTCCATAGGCATCGGGTTTCCGATTCTCATCCCCTTGTTCCGGACCCATCCCGACTTTCTCAATTACATGATGCTGGCCTTTGCCGGAGGGATAAGCGGGGTGTTACTTTCCCCCCTACACCTATGTCTGGTTCTGACACGGGAATATTTCCGGGCCAATTGGAAAGGGGTTTATCGTTTCATCTGGTTTCCTGTGGCTTCGGTCTTGATAACAGGCCTTGTATGGGCTGCACTTTTTAGGAGGTCTTAATGTTGGGCGAAAGACCGTATTTCCAGGATCAGGTCAAATTGTTTAATTAAATTGTACCACAAGTGTCCGCTCAATAAACGAATAATCTAATTTATTCATTGGTGTCCTTTCTTCAGGCATGTATAAAATAGAATGAACCCAATATTATGATTGGCAACTTGGAAGAGCGAGAATGGATAACCGATGGGGTGAATGTCTGTTTCAAAACAGCTATAATCCATAGGAACATTAGGGGTAGCCATGGGGCAAACATTCGTTGAAAAGATATTTACCAGGAAAGTAGGAAGAGAGGTCAGGGTAGGCGAAATCGTGGAGGTTATTCCTGACGTGGCTATGTCCCACGACAACACGGCCCCTATTTCATTGATGTTTAAAGAGATTGGAGTGGATCGAGTCTTCATACCAGAAATTCATGTGATTGTGTTGGATCATGCTGTCCCAGCTCCTTCAGAACAGTATGCCTTGAACCACAAAATGGTTCGAGAGTTCGTAAAAAAATATCGGATTCCCTATTTTTATGATATCAATACGGGAATATGTCACCAGGTGATGGTCGAGGAAGGCTTTGTCCTGCCCGGCAGAATTATCGTTGGTAGCGATTCGCATACAACAACTTACGGGGCCTTGGGTGCTTTTGGGACAGGTATAGGTCGGAGCGAGATGGCAGTTATTTTTGCGACAGGGAAAATTTGGTTCCGGGTCCCTGAGAGTATGAAGATTTCACTCATGGGCCTATTGCCGAATGGGATCGTTTCGAAGGACATCATACTCAACATCATAGGAAAACTGGGGGCAGATGGTGCGTCATATAAATCCGTGGAATTTTATGGCGATACCATCACGGCCCTTTCCTTAGACGCCCGAATGACTATTGCAAACATGGGTGTTGAAATAGGCGCTAAGAACTGTTTCCTGGAGCCGGATGGTAAGGTTTTAGATTGGTTAAAATCCATAGGGCGTGGCCCTTTTGAGGTCATAAGAGCAGATCCGGATGCAAGGTACGAAACCGAACTTGTTTTTGATGTGAGTGGGCTGGAGCCCCAGGTCGCATGTCCTCCGGATGTTGGTCAGGTAAAGCCGGTTACGGAAGTTTTGGGGGTTAAAATCCATCAGGCTTTTCTTGGAAGCTGTGTCAACGGTCGGCTGGAAGACATTTCCATCGCTGCCGAGTTGATCAAAGGCAAAAAGGTGCATTCCGGCGTTCGATTCTTGATCTTTCCTGCGTCTATGAATATCTATAGAGAAGCTATGAGCCGGGGATATCTTGATACACTTCTTGAAGCTGGGGCCATCATCATGAACCCAGGGTGTGGTCCATGCCTCGGCGCCCATGAAGGGATTTTAGCGCCTGGAGAAGTTTGTATCAGCTCCTCAAACCGTAATTTCCGCGGCCGTATGGGTAGCCGCGACTCGGAAATCTATCTTGGAAGCCCTGCTACGGTTGTTGCATCTGCGATCGCTGGGGAAATCATTGATTTCAGAAAATTATAGTCAAAGGAAGAAGGAAGGAAAGTGATGATATTCGAAGGGAAGGTATGGAAGTATGGAGACAACATCAATACAGATGTGATTTTTCCCGGAAAATATACTTATACAATTCACAACCCCCATGAGATGGCAAAGCACGCCTTGGAGGATTTAGATTCTCAGTTTGCTTCACGGGTTGATGAAAATGACATCGTCGTGGCTGGAAAAAACTTTGGATGTGGCAGTTCTCGCGAGCAGGCCGCCACCTGTTTGAAGTTCGCCAAAGTAGGAACGGTCCTGGCAAAGTCGTTCGCCAGACTTTTTTTCCGCAACGCCATCAATACTGGGCTTCCATTAATTCAATGCCCTGAAGCCGTGGATCTCATAGAGAACGGAGAGATGATAAAAGTAGATTTCGGAAAAGGCGAAATTACCTGCAAGGCAGGTGTCTTCAATTTTCGTCCGCTACCTGAATTTATCGTCGGGATAATACAAAACGGTGGTCTTATTCCGCACACGAAAAGGAAATTGGCAGAACTAACGAAGAATGAGTAAAGGTTAAGGAGGTGATCGATGGCGAAATACCGGATTGCTATACTGCCCGGTGATGGCATAGGAAAAGAAGTGACAGAAGCGGCGATGATGGTTTTAGAAAAGATAGGGCTGAATGCAGAATATCTTTACGGAGATATTGGGTGGGAATTCTGGAAAAAGGAAGGAGATGCCCTGCCTGAAAGGACAATCGATTTACTCTGTTCTACTGATGTTTGCCTTTTCGGAGCGATTACATCTAAGACTACTGATGAAGCCTCTCAAGAGCTAGGACCATCTTTATCTGAAAAAGGATTAAAATATAATAGTCCCATTATTCGGCTTAGGCAGTTATTTGACCTCTACATCAATCTCCGTCCTTGCAAAGCTTTTTCTGGGAATTTATTGAACTATCGAGAAGGGATTGACCTCGTCATCTTCCGTGAAAATACTGAAGGTCTCTATTCAGGTGTGGAGTTCCATCCAGTTCCATTGGAAGTGAGGAGGATTTTAGAGGAATATAACTCGAATATGAAGCGCTTTTCTTTTGCGGGGAATGAGGAGACTGCTATATCGCTACGCTTGGTGACGAAGAAAGGGTGTCATCGAATCGTTAAAAAGGCATTTGAATATGCTAAACAATTCGGCAGAAAAAGGGTCACATTAGTTGAAAAGGCAAATGTCCTCCGTGAAACAGGAGGCCTCATGGTCAGAGAAGCACGAGAGGTGGCCCAAGCTTATCCAGATATCATTTTTGATGTGGCCAATGTGGATGCCATGACCATGTGGTTAATTAAAAACCCGGAACAATACGATATTTTAGTTGCCGAAAATCTTTTTGGCGATATCATTTCAGACTTAGGGGCTCAATTAGTGGGAGGGTTGGGCTTCTCAGCGAGTGGAAACATTGGTGATCGTTATGCCATTTTTGAACCTACCCATGGTTCGGCTCCTAAATATGCCGGTTTGGGAAAAGCAAATCCCTTGGCTATGCTCAATGCCACCGTTATGATGTTAGAATGGATTGGAGCATTAGATTGCGCAAGGGCCTTGGAAAGAGCAGTGAGGCAAGTGATAATTCAAGGAGAAGTGAGAACCTATGATATGGGCGGAAAGGCAAGCACTACAGAAATGGCCCAAGCAGTAGTTAAAGAAATATAAAATTTCGGGGCTGGACCGAAAAAAACTGCCCGCTAACCCGCTTCCTGGGCGGGTTCATTAAAACCTGGATTCAGGTGGTCTATTCAACCTCTTAAAATTAAAACATTTCTGGACCGTTTTTCTCCCGACAGGAAAAACGGGTGCCCGGCCTGTTTTGCCTGATTTATCTTTCACTATGTTTTCACTAAAATTAAAAAAATTGTAACACTTTAGCGCTTTGAAAAAAGTTCTTTGAAAACTGAATAAAGAATGTGTCCTTTCGGTAAGCCTGCATGAAGTCCAGCAGTGAGGCGAGTTATCATCGGTTATCCCTAAGAAGGAGGTGGATATCCGATGAGAGAGACCCAAAGCCTCATTAGCACATCTACCGTAGCTCAGGGGACGTCATTGAAATCTTACACTTTACATTTTTAGGGAGCGGCGCATCCGGATCGTGAAAGACTGTTTTCCCGATCGCCTCGCCTGGACAGCGGGGCATGTTCCTCATAAACCGGGCAGACTGATGCGAAGGAGGAAATAATATCGATTGATTTGCGTTACCTTGGCTGGTCGGCCTTTGAGATTACCATCGAGGATGGCAGGCGGCTGCTGCTGGATCCGTTTTTTTCCGGCCGCCCGAACGAGGGAATTACACCAAGCCCTGCTAGGCTTGAGGAGTTTGACGATGTCGATTTCGTCCTGGTTACCCACATTGCCCAGGACCACTTAGGGCAAGCATTTGACGTTCTTGGCAGAAGTCGGGCCACATTGGTATGCGACGTTGCCACTTGTTTCGTCGCTCTGGCAGAGGGAATCACTTCCGAACGGATCTTCCATATGGTCCCCGGCGTTCAGTTCGCATTCAAACACCTTCTGGTAAAGGCCCTGCCTACAGAGCACCTCTTCTTAAAAAAGCTGGGCGAAAACGCATATATCAACGCAGCCCCGCTGAGCTATCTCATCGCAACCCCGCGGGGGATTCGAGTCTTCTTCGGGGGGACACGTCCATCAGCGCGAACCATCAGCTCTTTGGTCGTCTCTATAAACCTCATGTGGCTATCCTGGGGGTAGGCGGTGTTGAAGTGAACGGCATGTCCCTCACGGAACTCTGGCCGGAGGAAGCAGCATTGGTGGCGAAATGGCTGGGTGTGAAAGTCGCTCTTCCTGTCCACTACCGCTTCGACGAAGGTGCAACCTTCGCAAAGGAACTCAAGCGGCAGGCCCCCCGGGTCAAATCGGTTCTCTTGAGGGCGGGCGAGTCCTATCGTTTCAACCTGAATGAAGGCAGGCCCCGTCGCTCAAAGGTTGAATGAATTTCTTTCAATTCAACCGATATATCAAAGAGTATCGAACACAGGCATCATGTGGCGATAACAAGTGGTTCATCTACACGAATTTTTATGTGTCCAGGGTGATGTCTGGCTGGTTATTCTGATTCTCTGGGAATGAACTATTTGACAATGAGGAAAGTCTGATAATTTGGAGCTCGAGGTGATGCTATGGTACGCCAAATACCTATCGTGACTTTATTACGATAATTTCGTTTTAAAGACATAA
>Ga0194111_10003742_pt1 | contig 17905 bp, 15 predicted proteins | sample TA2KigC300mmetaG_FD_146194 | JGI IMG/M metagenome (GOLD analysis project Ga0194111, IMG submission 146194) | Freshwater microbial communities from Lake Tanganyika, Tanzania - TA2015033 Kigoma Deep Cast 300m | ecosystem: Environmental > Aquatic > Freshwater > Lake | place: Tanzania: Lake... | reverse complement strand
AGGCCATCGCGGTGGAGCTCGTGGTGAAGAAGCACCAGTAGGGGAGCAGCCACAGCATGCCGAGGACATAGATGTCCCGGGTCAGGGCGTAGGCGGCCCAGCTCACGAGGTAGGCGGCTATCGTCGGGACGAGCACCCGGCGCCGCCCGACGCGGTCCACGAGCCTCCCGGCGGCGCGGAACACCAGCATCCCGGTGAGCCCCGAGCCGGCGACCAGCATCCCTATCCGCATCTCGTCGAGGCTGAACGCGCCGGTCGTCAGGTACTGCGGGAAGACCGCGTAGACGATGTAGTTGCCGGTGAGCAGGAGCAGCGTCGCAGCGCACAGGACGAGTATCGGCCGCCGGTTGCGGAATGTGAGCATCTCCCGCAGCTTGAGCACGTTCTCGCCGCAAGATCGCCTGAGCTCCTCCAGCGGGAGGAGCACCAGCGCCCCCGCCAGCCCGACGATGCCGCAAAGGATGAACAGGCCCTCCTGGGAGGTCTTGTAGAGGTAGGCCGCCACGCCCGCGCCCACGAGCCAGCCCAGGGCCAGCGGGACATTGAGGTCCCCGACGACCCGGCCCTTCTCCCCCGGGCAGCGCTCGGTGGCCACGGCGATGAGCAGGATGACCGACCCCATGAGGCAGACCTGGATGAAGCGGACCGCTATGAGAAGCTCCACCGTGTCGAGCAGGGGATATATGAAGAACAGAAGGCTGCCGGCGGCGCCCGACGCCACGACGATGCCCTTGCGCCGGCCGAGCCAGTCCGAGACCACCCCCCAGACGTAGGCCATGACCATCATGCCGGCGTACGGCAGCGAGCCGACGAGCCCGACATAGACCAGGTTCTGGCCCTTCTCGAAGGTGAGGAACTGAAGCGACGCGTAGAGCAGTGCCGTGACGGTGGCGTTCAGCCCGGACGCCGCCAGTATCACGGCCCAGTTTCGGTCCATCAGACCGGATTACGGGGAGCTATTGATATTCTTTGCTGTTTGTGCAGGAAGGCGCGAGGCGCAAGGCGCGAGGCGCAAGGTTGGAGGCGCAAGGGTCGGGGCGCCTTGCGCCCTGCGCCCTGCGCCTTGCCCCTCAAGCCTTGCGCCCTGCGCCCTGCGCCTTGCGCCTTATTCAGCGTTCACCACCACGGCCTCCGCCGCCGCCTCGTCCTGCCGCTTCTTCAGGATGCGGCTCCTGTGGTAGCCGTAGTTGGCGTAGATGATGAGGCCGATGCCCATCCAGGCCATGAAGCGGAACCAGGTGTGCAGGGGCAGGCTCAACATCAGGGCCAGGCACAGGATGGCCCCGAGCGCCGGGAGCCAGGGGACGAGGGGGACCCGGAAAGGCCGGTGGAGGTCGGGCCGCTTCCGGCGCAGGACGATGATGCCCACGCTGACGAGGAGGAAGGCGAACAGGGTCCCGATGTTCGTGAGCTCCGCCGCCACGCCTATCGGCAACAACCCGGCGCAGATGGCCACCGCCACGCCGGTGATGATGGTGGACATGTACGGGGTCTTGAAGCGCGGGTGCACCCGGGAGATGCGCTTGGGCAGCAGGCCGTCCCGGGAGAGCGAAAAGAATATCCTGGGCTGGGCCAGGAGGCTGACCAGGAGCACGCTGGTTATCCCGGCGATGGCCCCGGCCGACACCACCGCGGTCGCCCATGTGACATGGTGCTTCGAGAAGGCGTAGGCGAACGGCGCCGCCTGGTCGAGCTCGTTGTAGGGGGCCATGCCGGTCAGCACCACCGCGGCCATTATGTAGAGGGCCGTGGAGACCACGAGCGAGCCGATGATGCCTATGGGCAGGTCGCGCTGGGGGTTCTTCGCTTCCTCGGCCGTGGTCGACGCTGCGTCGAATCCGATGTAGGCAAAGAACACTATCGCCGCCCCCCCGAAGATCCCCCCGATTCCGAAAGGCATGTAGGGCTCGTAGTTCTTGGGGTCGACGAAGGAGAACCCCACCACCACTATCACCACGATGACGATGACCTTGACGGCCACGAGCGCCGCGTTTATCCCGGCGCTCTCCTTCGTTCCCAGCACGAGCAGCCCCGTGAGCAGGAGCACTATCATCATCGCCGGGAGGTTGATGATGGCCCCGCCGCCGGCGAACGGCGAGCCCGCGATCGCCGCCGGGACGTGGACCCCGGCCGCCCCCAGGAGCTCCACGAGATACCCCGACCAGCCAATCGAGACCGCAATCGCCCCCACCGCGTACTCGAGTATCAGGTCCCAGCCGATGACCCAGGCCACGAGCTCCCCGAGCGTGGAGTAGGAGTAGGTGTAGGCGCTGCCCGAGACCGGAATCATCGAGGCGAACTCGGCGTAGCAGAGCGCGGCCAGGCCGCAGGCGAAGCCGGCGACCACGAACGAGAGCACGACGGCCGGCCCGGCGTGTTTGGCGGCGGCCACGCCCGACAGCACGAATATCCCCGCCCCGATTATGGCGCCGATGCCGATGAACAGGATGTCCAGGGTGTTGAGGCTCCGCCGAAGGCGCGTGGTGGCGTCCCCCGCCTCCTCGAGGACGTCCTCGACGCCCTTGGTGATGAAGAAACGCCGGGCGCAGCGCTCCCTGAAGGTGGGTCCCGCGCGCCGTCTCCTCAAGCGCCGACCCCCCGGGCGGGGGCCACGCCATCCTGCCGGTTGGCCTGGTCCATCATCCTTCCAGCCTCTCCGAGACCTCCATGAAGTAGCCGTCCAGCCTCGTCCGGGCCGTCCAGGCGATGCCGCCCGCGCCGGGCAACGGCAGGAGTGTGTCGCGCGTCACCGTTATCTCGACCGTCCACTCCCCCGTGCCGTTCTCGTTGGCCGGGTGCAGGGCGAGGGCCTTGGAGGCGGCCTCGGCCTGGGTGTCCGCCGACACGGTCGTCTCGCCCGGGACCGTGCAGAGCTGGAGGAACGTGATCGTCGTGGTGGTGGGCGCCCCGGGCTGGATGGCCTGCTCGGAGGTGGTGCCTCCGGGGGACGTCACCCGGAACGCCACCCCGGCCGGGCTGAACGCGGCGAAGCGGTAGGTGTCGACGAACGAGAAGTGGAACTCCGCCGCGGTTATGTTGGCGCGCTCGAAGCTCAGGCGGGCGGTGGTGGTCTCCCCGTCCTGGGCGTTGCCCGAGCCCTCCGGGCCCGGGCCGCTGTCGGCCAGAAACTCGACGTTCCACACACTCTTCCCGGCACCCTGCGCGGGGCCCTCGGCGTACAGCGCGCCCCCGGTCACGGCCAGAAGGACCAGGCCGAAGCCGATGAGATTCAAGAGGGTGTTGGGCTGTATGTTTCCTCCCCGTTCCGGTTAATTGCCTCTATCGATATAAGTCTGTTGGGACGGAGGGCGACGCACCCGTCGATGCCGGGGCCTTGGTGTCAGGCCCTCCCCATTCCCCCCTTCCTCCCCGGGGCCCGCCCCATCGTCCCATCTCACCAGCCGCGCCGCCGCGCGCAGGCGGCGCCGTCGGCGCAGCCTCCGGACGGCCAGGGCCGCGACCACGGCGAACAGGAGCAGCGTCGGCACGCACACCGGGCCCAGGGCGCGCCAGAGCAGCCCGGGCGAGGGCTCGAGGGTGGCCGTCACGTTCGAATGACCGCCCTCTTTCCCGAAGGCAACCTCGAAGAAGTCCCGCCCGCCCTCGGTCCCGCGCACCGGCCTGACGCCGCTCCAGCGGACCTCCACCAGCCGGGTCTCCGCGGAGAAGCGCATCCGGTAGGTGACGTTCCATCCCGCCACCCCCCGGAACGCGAAGTCCTGGGTGAGGCTCGCCAGGCCCGGCGAGGCGCGCGCCGCCTTGAAGAGGTCGAGCGACTTCTCCCGGTGGCCGGAGGCCCGGGCGACGATCTGGACCGGCCGGCCGGCGTCCATCCGGTTGAGGTCGTAGCCCTCGAGCGTCCCCCGCTCGTAGCGGAGCTCGGTCCGGGCGCCGACGCCGAGCGCGGCGCGCATCGCCCCCTCCACCTTCGGCCTCACCTCCCGGAGCACCCCGTCCAGCTCGTCCTCCGAAAGGACGCCCTCCGCCAGGAGCAAACGGAGCAGGTCGGCCGGGAGGTACCCAAGCGTCAGGTTCTCCGGAAGGGAGCCGGCGATGGAGGGGGGCAGGGCCACCGCTCCAATCCCGATGCGCGCCTCGACGCTGACCGGGACGTCGGTCGATCCCCGGAACACCAGCTTTCCGGTGTCGGCCGCCGGCGCGGCGAAGTCGGCGAGCACCGAGACGCTGACCACGTCGCCGTCGAAGTGGGGCGCCCGGTCCGACGCCAGAAAGGCAGCGATGTCGCCCCTCCCGTCGGCGTCCGACCAGAGGAACCGGGGCCGCCCGGAGGGCCGCCCGGCCGCCTGGAGGCCGTCCAGCCTCAGCCCCTCGGGGAGGAGGAACTCGAGCTCCACCGGCCAGCCGACCTCCACCGGGACGGAGAACCGGTAGGTCGCGCCGGCGTTGAGCGCCCCCAGCACGAGGGCGTTCGAGAGGCCGAAGAGCGGCCGGTTGGCCACCGAGGCGTTCATCGTGCAGGTGAGGTTGCCCTCGCTGGACCAATCGTGGGAGAAGACCGGCGTGATGTTGAGCACGGCCGAAAGCCGCCCCGCCAGGACGGATTGGACCGGCAGCACGCCGTACTCGTAGAGGTCCTCCTCCGGGAGCACCCCGGCCCTCGAGAGGGCGGACAGCGTCGCCCCCGAGACCGAGGTCAGGTTGCGCAGACCGGGTGGCGGCGTCCAGTAGCCGGACAGGTTCGCCCGCCGGAACTCGACCGAGCCGCCCAGCCTCGCCGTCGAGAGGTCGGGCAGGTCCACCGTGCCCCGCACCAAGACCTCGTCGGGCCCCGGCGGCGACGGCGAGGCGGACCGTAGCGTTGCGCCGAAGCTCGCGCTGGCGGGCTCGCCCCCGGGGTTGTGAAGGCCGAAAGAATGGGATGTCTCGCCGCTGTCGGCGAAGACCGAGCCGGGGAAGCCGGTCAGGTTGAGCGTCACGCTGTGGCCGGGCAGGGCGTACAGGGTCAGCTCCCGGTACAGCTCGGCGCCTTCGGCGAGGACCAGCGGGGCGAGCGCGTCCAGGTCGGCCGTCCCCGGCAGGCCGAAGGACCCCGGGCTTTGGGTCACCCAGCCCGTCGCCCGCACCACCACCGGCGGGTAGGTGTCCACCGAGCCCGGCTCGTCCTCGAGGCTCGAATCGTCCAGCAGGCACGAAACGGAAAAGAGCGCGTCGTTTGGGAACGCGGCCGAGAAATGGTCCGACAGCGCGGAGCGGGCCGCCGACTCGAGACCGGCCCGCACGGCCGGGCCCTCGGGTCCGGCGATCGCCAGCCTCAGGGAATCGGCGGTCGCCTGGGTGCCGTTCAGCGTGTACTGGTGGAAGCTGATTTTGCCCTCGAGACGGCCCCGGCCCGGGGTCTCCAGGACGAGCGAGAGGTCCGATCGCACCCAGTCGGGGCCGGCCCGGGCGGCCGCGGCAGGAACGGCCAGCGAGTGCGTCAGCATCAGGACCAGGGCAGCCGTCGAGAGCGCCCGGCTCAGAGCGCCGATCTCCGATGGGCCGCTGCTCACCGGCCTTGGGACAATATTAACCCTCCTCCGAGGGAGCCTTAAATAATTTTGTCCCAAATTTGTACATATCTTGCCTATCCCCCTTTCTTCTCTTATCACGTCTCCATTGCAGCCCGTTCGAAACCCGAGCATCTGCTTCGGTCATCCCCCGTTTCTAGTCGGGCATTGAACTTCAGTTGGAGATTAACCATATACGCGAGGACACACAGACGTCGTATGTTATGGACAACGATGCGGAGATCGGATTCCAATTCTTTCCTCTCATTGAACCGCTTTCTTATCGGTTGTGGATAATAAGCGACCAGCATTGAATTCCCAGTTTCGGATATTGAACGAAGGTGATACTGTTGCAGATACTCTTGTGGGCTATTCAACATGAAGAGCAGCATTTCTACCCACGCATTGACACCTTTTCGCCGCAGCGTTACATTTCTTCTGGGAAGAGTTATCGGGACAATCTTTCTCTCGTCGCAAGCCTGACAGAATTTCCGGATTCCATAAAGCCCGTCTCCCGTAAGGGTATCCATCGCTGGACGATTCACAGATGCCTTTTGAATCAGCTCTTTGAAGAACCTCAGCTCTCCTTTGGATTTGTCGGTGTTTGACTTCCAGGCGGCATACATCTTGGAAACCGTACCGATTATCCCCACACCATATACATAGCCATGTTTGGTACAGTACTGAGAAGCCGGCCAATTATCACTGGTGGATGATTGTTCTTTTTTCTTGGTTCTCTGAAGTCTTCGATCGTTCTCGTAGTTCTGTTTTACCGACGTCGGTTGCCCGGTTCCATCTATTCCGAAGATATTCTCAAGACGTTGAACAGGCTCATTGGTCAGAGCCATGACCTCATCCAGGAGTTCCCCCGTCCGCCAAGGGTCGTAACCCCGTTCAATCGTCTTATAGGAAAACTCCCGGCAGAGACCAAGCGGGCCGTATGCGACGTGAACCAATCCCTCGGAACGCCGGTTGCTGAAACCGAAATAGGCTTGGGCCAACAGGACCTTGACGACATCCGACACGGAAATGGCTGGTCGACCCGGGTTTCTTGCATTGGATTGGGCTCCGGAATTCAATCTTGATGCGGCCACATCGACTATCCGCCCAATAAGGAGGAGAATGTCCCCGAGTTCGGAGCATTGAGCCAGGTCATAGAGCGACCAATCCATCTTCTTCTCGGGGCGTTCCTCATACGGGAATTCCTTCTCCCGGATCTGAGTGATGAGCGCCTGGAGCGCCTCAAGCCGTTGTTCGGTGTTCATATGGGGTTAGGATATGGATGGAAAAGTATATAAGGATATCCATGGATATCCTATCCATGCGCAAAATAGAAGTCCGAGACGGAAACTTGACGATCAAGGAAAAGGTTGAGATGGTATATGAAAAGCGGATTACCCCTTTTGGCAACTCGGCTAAGCTGGATGCTCCGAGAAAATACAGAGGGTGGCGGGCCTATGTTGTAATCGTTGGGGAGAAATAGGGGTTATTGTCCCAAGGCCGCCCCGTCCGATTTGGTAATATACTCCCAGGGGGATTCCGATGCGATGCCCAAGGGCGCCACTGGCAAGAAGCCCCGGGACCGTTTGCGCTTCTACAACTTCCCCTGCCCGTCCTGCGGCAGCCTCACGCGCCCGTACGCCGACGGCCGCGGCCGGATATCGTGCACCAACTGCGGCCAGGACATCGCCCAGGCGGTCCGGGGGATGCTCAAGGTCTCCTGGCTCAACCGCGTCCGCGAGGGCCTCATCGGCTTTGCGACCTGCGGCAGGTGCGGCACCCTCGTCCTCGCCAGAAAACAGGATGGCCCCGAGGACGACGAGTACTGGCTGTGCACGCAGTGCGGGTCGTTGGTGTTTGTGTGAGGTCAGCGATCACTCGTGAACCGCTGCCCATCCCCCGATGCCTGATGCTCCACTGCTGCCCGCTGCCCGCTCCCCGCTGTCTCAGTAGAGATAGCCCCAGGTCTGCAGACGGTCCGAATCCTCCGTCCACTTCTCGCCGATGTCGGTGCGGTAGAACATGTTGGGTATCTGGATGTTGGCGACGCGGTTGTAGGCCATCTTGCGGGCGTCGGCCATCGTGGAGCCCGAGCCGGTGACGATGAGGGCGTACCCGGACTGGCCGGCGAGCCGCCACTTTCCTTCGACCATCTTGATGTCCCCGAGGTGGATGCCGTCGGTGGTCTTTTTGAATATTATCGTGGCGTCCTCGGAGTACTTCTTGAACGCCTGCGGGTCGACGAACGGGAAGGGGGGGACCGCCACCACCACCCCCACCTGGAAGCCCTTCTTTATCTTGAGCTCGGGCCGCTCGCCGCGGCCCAAGGCGAAGAAGAACTCGCCCCACTCGCTTATCACGCCCTCCATCTGGATGTTTATCGTCGGGTAGCCGAAGCGCGCCGTGAACTCCAGGGGGTAGATGCCGCGGACGTTGGCGATGCAGTTGATGTCCATGTAGCCCACGTACTTGGCGGCGGCGAGCTTGTCCTTCATCTTGAGCAGGGTGTCCTCAAAGATCTTGTTTCGGGCTATCCAGAACATCGAGGTGCCCATCTCGCCCGTGTTGGGCCCGATGTCCCCGGGGAACATGCGCTTGTGCTCGAAGTTGACGTTAATAGGGATGATGAAGTCGGTGCCGTTGAAGAAGGCCCCCACGGCCACCTCCACGCCCGAGGCGTATTTCTGGAGCTGGAACTCCTTCATCTTCTTGCCCCAGGAGGTCTTGTAGAGGTCCATCATCTCCAAAAGGTCCTTGCCGTCCTCGTCCTGCCCGACGTAGCAGAGCTCCTTTTCGTTCTGGGCCTTGCCCGAGGGCTTGATGACGTACCTCCCCGGGTTCTCCTTGAGGAACTTGATGGCGTCGTCGAACTCGTTGAAGTCCCAGTGGGGCAGTATCGTTATCCCGGCGGACTTCATCTCGTCTTGACCGAAGTTCCGGTCGTCCTCCAGCCGGTCGGTGTACTCGCTGCCGCCTATCACGGATTTGCCCTGCTTGCGCAGCCTGTCGGCGGTGGTGCCGAAGCCCAGGTCGTCGAAGATGATGACGTCGGCCCAGTCCACGAGCGACTGCCAGTCGTCCACCTTCTCGAGGAACCCGTCGGCGACGTCCTTCTCGGTCCTCTGCTTGATGAAGTACTTGGCCTCGTGGCCCTCCTTCTTCATCTGCCAGGCGAGGTCGCCGATGAGGGCCTCGTCCGAGACGAAGAGGAACTTCCTCACAGGTTTTGTCGGGCCCTCGGAGCTCGAATCCTGCATCCACACCCATATCGTTTCTGAAGTTTAATAACTTTGGCACAGCGCGCGAACTTCTTTAATCCCGCGCGCCGCCGCGGCGCGCCTTTTCGGAGATGAGGCGGTCGACCGTGGCGCGCGAGGGGCGCAGGCCGGTGAGGAGGCTGACGGTCTCGGCGACCCGGTGTATCGCGACCGCCGTCCCGTCGACGGTCTGCGCTCCCGCCTCGCCCGCGGCACGGAGGATGGGAGTGTTCGTCCCCGTCCCGTCCAGGTCCGCCACCACCAGGCCGGCGTGCAGCGACGAGGGCGCTGGGAAGTCTTGCGGCAGTTCCGGGTCGGCCTTCACCAGGAGCGATGAGCGCCGGAGCAGGGACGCGACCGACGGGGCGGCGGCGGCCGCGGCGCCGATCGAACGGGCAGCGCGCAGCGCCCCGCGCAGGCTCCGGCCGGCGAGCGCGACGCGCGCGCCGTTGCGCCGGAGCGCCGATGCCGCCGAGAGGGCTGCGGCGCCTGTCCCGGCGACGACGGCCCGGCGGCGGCGCACGCGTATACCGGATTCCGCCAGGGCGCGCAGGAGCGCCGGTCCATCGGTGTCGTGCCCAAAGATGCCGCCCGGCCTCACAGTCACGACCGAGACCGAGGGCATACGTCGTCCCTCTGGCGGGAGCACCGGCAGCTCGCTGCCGGGGACGGCTCGCTCCAGGGAGACGCCTAGAAAACCCATCTCGACGAGAAGCCCGAAAAGCGCGCCCGCGCCGTCCATCGGCCCGGAGAGCCCGACGCAGACCGCGTCGAGCCCGAGCGCCCGGAAGCAGCCGTCGAGCACGGCCGCCCCGCGCGCTCGGGCCCCGGCCCCCTCGATGTGCGCGAACCGGCCGGTGCCCGGCCCAATCCTCGAGGCCACCGACACATCGAGCCCGTCGCCCCGGCCGCCCGACGAGCAGAACGTGAGCCCTCCGGGCAGGAGCGACACGAGCGGGGAGAGCGGCCCGGTGCCCGCAAGCCCGAAGGGGACTCCCATGGCGCGAAGGGCCCGGGAGGCCCCCAGCAGGACCCGCACGTCCTCGACGGAGGCCGCCGGGAACGCCCCCAGCACCAGGTCGCCTCCGGCGCGGGAGCACTTCTGGAGCGCCCGGACGGTGGATTCCACCGAGCCCGGAGGCAGCCGGGACCTTTGGGAGACGACCGTCCTCTGGCCCGCCTTGCGGGCGCGGGCGAGCGCCCGGCCCCGGGATTCGACGTCCGTCCCGAGGGGGATCTCGACGTAGTCGAAGCGGGCCGGGAGCGCCCTCTCGATGACCGTCCCCGCTCGGTCCTCGAGCCCGTCGAGTGCCGCCAGCGTGCGGAGGCCCGTCCGGTCCGCCTGGAGGCGGAGCTTGCCCGGGTTCACCCCCGGAAAGAGCCGAAGCGGTATCTCGAGAAGCCCGGCGCCGGTGCCGCGGTAGCGCTCCGGCTCGTCGAGGAGGTCCCTCCCGGCCCGGATGCAGATCAACGCCGCCTCCGGGACCCGCGGGCGTTGGGGGCCTTCACCGCAAGCCCGAGCCCCGCGCCCGGGGAGAGCCGGTTCAGCCCCGACGAGGTGAAGACGCCCCCCTGGCAGGGGTCGGAGGCCAGGTGCAGGTGGCCGTCCAGGTCGGCGTAGCGCACGCCGCCGCAGGCCAGCGCCAGGTGCGTCCCGGCGGTGACGCCGATGCGCGTCTCGATCATGCAGCCCACCTGGCAGGGCATGCCCGCCGACTCGGCCAGCGCCACCATCTGGCGGGCGCGGTGAAGCCCCCCCGCCTTCATGAGCTTGAGGTTGACCATCGCGGCGGCCCTCATCTGGATAATGCGCAAGAGCTCCTCCGGCCCCCGAACGGATTCGTCGGCCATGACGGGCACCGGGGAGCCCCGGGAGACCTTCGCCAGGGCGCGCAGGTCTCCCATGGGGACGGGCTGCTCGCAGAACTCGATGTCGCAGCCGTGGACCGCCCGGAGCACCCTCAGGGCCCCGGCGACTGAGTAGCCCTGGTTGGCGTCGAGCCGCAATCGCACGGCGCTCCCCAGGCAGCTCCGCACCAATCGCACGCGCGCGATGTCCCTGTCCGGGTCGGAGCCCAGCTTGAGCTTGAGCGAGCGGAAGCCCCGCGAGACGATCTCCCCGGCCTGGCGCAGCGTCTCGGTGGCGTCCCGGATGGAGATGGTCATGCAGGTCTCGATCTCGGAGCGGAAGCCGCCGAGCAGGCGGTGGACCGGAGCGGCGTAGTACTGGCCCTTGAGGTCGTGAAGGGCGATGTCGACCGCCGCGAGCGCCGAGCTCCCCCGGAGGAACCCGAAGGCCGCGGCGACGGACCGCTCGGTCTCGAGCGGGTCCAGAGACCGGATTCTCCGACGGGCGCGCAGAAGGCGCGCCGCGACCGCGTCGGGCGTCTCGCCGGTGACGATGGGCGAGGGCGCGGCCTCCCCCCAGCCCTCCAGGCCGTCGGCGGTGCGCAGCCGCAAGAGCACGCCCCCGTAGGCGCGCTGCGTCGCCGAGGCGATGACGAAAGGCTGCAGGAGCGGTATCGCTACCCGGTAGACATCGCAGGCGGTGATTCTCATCTTTTCCCCTCCCTCCCGAACAACTCCCGGATGGCCCCCCGGAGGCCCGGGCCCGGCCTGAAGCGCCCGTCCCGTTCCACGTGCCGGAGGATGGAATCGACCAGCGGACCGGCGCCGTCCCGGAGCACGTCGACGACCGCAAGCCCGGTGCGCCGGCGGCATTCCCGGACCGCGCGGGCTGCACCCGCCCCGCAACGGCCGCAGTTGAGAGAGATCCCGACCGGCACCGCTCCCGAGAGGGCGGTGACGAGCGTTCCCTCCCGGGCGGGCTCCGGGACCGGCTGGTCGGGGAAGGAGGGGCGCACCCTCCGGCCCGGCTCGTGCACCAGGACTATGAAATGCGGCCGGGCTCCGTGAAGTATCCCGAGCGTGACCGCGCCGTAGGCCCGGTGGGTCAGCGAGGCCTGGCCCTGGACGAAGACGAGCTCCTTGCCCCGGCGGACCACCCGGTCCACGAGGCGCTCCACCTCTCCGGACATGAAGTCGCCGGGCACGCGGTCGATGACCGAGCCGGCGTCAGCGCCGACAAGTATCCCGGTCTGTCCGGTGGCGACCAGCGCCGCGTCGATGCCCCGGCGGCGGGCCTCCCGGCAGAGCTCGGTGGCGACGGTCCGCTTCCCCACTGCGCAGTCAGTGCCGCAGGTGAGCACCACCGGAACGGGCCACTCCCGGCCCCGCGCCAGCTCGAGCCGCCCGGGGGGCCGGCGCACGTCCCAGATGCGGACGCCCCTCTCCCTCGCCAGGCGGGACAGGGCCGGGTCGTCGCCGATGAAGTCGTGCAGGCCGGACACTATGTCCATCCCGCGCCCGATGGCCTCCCGGATGTCCCGCTTCCAGGCCGGGGGAAGCCTGCCGCCGGTGGGGGCGACGCCGATTATCAGGGTGCCGGGGGCCGGGGGCCGGGTGCCGGGGGCCGGGGGCCGGGGGCCGGGTGTTCTGACGGGGCGCGCCTGGAGCCCGTCAAGGTCTGAGAGGCCGGAGATGACGGGGATGCCCCGGTGGCCTATGCCCATGAGCTCGCCGGCGTCCCGGCCGGCGCAGGTCTCGTCTATGACGGCGGCGATCCTGTACCTGCGGCCCTGGAGTATGAGCCCGTGGGCGGTCTTGGCGTGGGAGGTCCGGAACTTGCCTCGTGCGAGCAGCACCGCGGTCCTCACGCGGTTCAAATTCCGTTCCAATTATTTAAATCTCCTGTAGCGCATCACCTCTCCGGTGCCCTGGAGCGATATCAAGAAGAGGCTGGTCCTTGAGAGGCGCCAGCTTGCCGGGACCCTGCTCAAGGAGCTCGAGGAGAACCTCTCCGCGCTGGCGGAGAGGAAGCTCCTGAGCGAAAGGCGGTACGGCCTCGCGCGGGACTCCGACCGGCTGCAGTTCCTCGGCGAGGAGCTCCAAAACCAGCTCTCCCGCGTCTACGACCGGGTCCGTACCATAAACGACGCGCTGGTGAAGTACCAGAGGTGCCGCAGCGCCGGCGCCGGACAGGAAGGATACGAGAAGAAGACCGCCGACTTCCAGCAGTACATCGCCTGGTACTCGGAGGGCCTGCATGCGGCCCTGGTCAACCTCCGGGCGCGGCTTGCCGAGGAGGAGCGCGAGCCGGCGGAGCCGGAGACGATGGCGCGAAAACAGTGATATCGGTCGAGGGCAGGAAGGCAGAAAGGCAGCAAGGCAGCAAGGGAAGGCAGGAAGGCAGCAAGGCAGAAAGGCAGCAGGGTGAGAAGGGACGGGAGCCGGCCCTTGCTCCCTTGCTGCCTTGCTGCCTTCCTGCCTTCCCTTGCTGCCTTGCTGCCTTTCTGCCTTCCCGCCCCCCCTTTCTGCCTTCCTGCCTTCCCTTGCTGCCTTGCTGCCTTCCTGCCTTCCTGCCTTGCTCCCTTTATTTGTCTTTATACTAGATATATAGAATTGAAGCAATCATCCTTCTTCGATTATCTATACAATATCTAGAGATTTAAATAATAATACTCCATATACATCGTCCACGGTCCTGGAGGGCCTGGATGATACCCCTTGAGGAGGTGGGTGTTCTTGACCGCAATGCCCAGTACCTGGGAGTGCCGACCTCGCAGCTCATGGAGAATGCCGGGAAGGCCGTGGCCGACGCGGTGATGAAGCGCTACAACCTCAACCGCAAGAAGGTGCTGGTGCTCTGCGGCACCGGGAACAACGGCGGCGACGGCTTCGTGGCGGCGCGCTACCTCCGGGTGCACTGCGAGGTCACCGTGGCGCTCCTGGGCGAGGAATCCGCCATCGGCTCGGACCTGGCGAGGCTCAACTTCTCCAAAATACGCGGGAAGGTGAAGGCGCTCGTACTCCCGGGCAACCTCGGGGAGCTCATCGGCTCGTCCGACATCATCATCGACGCGATGCTCGGGGTGGGCCTCTCGGGGAAGATGCGAGAGCCCTTCGCCAGCATCGTCAGGAGGCTCAACTCCTCCCACAAGCAGGTGGTCTCCGTCGACGTGCCCACGGGCATGGGCACGGACCTCGCCGTCCGCCCGACGGTGACGGTGACGTTCCACGACCTTAAGGAGGGAATGGAGAACGCCCGTTGCGGCAAGGTCGTGGTGGCCGACATCGGGATCCCCAAGGAGGCCCAGACCTACATCGGGCCCGGGGAGTTCGCCTACCTTCCGAGGCCGTCGGTTTCGTCGCGCAAGGGCGACAACGGACGTCTGGCGGTGGTCGGGGGCGGGCCCTACACCGGGGCCCCGGCGTTCTGCGCGCTGGCGGCCTACCGGACGGGCGCCGACCTCGTGAGGATCCTCGCGCCCTCCTCCGCCGCCGGGATAATCTCGTCCTACTCGCCGGCGTTCATAGTCCACCCGCTGGCGGGGCAGGGGCTCAACGCCTCCCACGTCGAGGATGTGATGGCGGCCCTCAACGACTGCGACGCGCTCGCCATCGGGCCGGGCCTGGGGAGCGCCCCGGATGCGCTCGGCGCGGTGACCGACATCCTCTCCCGCTGCCAGAAGCCCGTGGTCATCGACGCCGACGCCATACGCGCGGTGGGACAGAACCGCAAGGTGCTCAAGGGGCTCCGGGGGGTCATCACGCCCCACGCCGGCGAGTTCACGCTGCTCACCGGCGAGAGGCTCCCCGACGATGTCGAGGGCCGCTCGCGCGCCGTGAAGGCCTGGGCCAAGCGCCTGGACACGACCATCCTCCTCAAGGGGCAAATCGACATCGTCTCGGACGGCAACATGCTCAAGCTCAACCGGACGGGAAACCCGGGGATGACCGTGGGTGGGACGGGGGACGTGCTCACGGGCATCGTCGGCGCCCTGCTGGCGAGGAGGGTCTCCCCCTTCAACGCGGCGCGCATCGGCGCGATCACCAACGGGTACTCGGGCGACCTGGCGTTCGCCGAGTCCGGCTATTCCATCGGCCCGCTGGACGTCGCCTGCAAGATAACGGAGACGATGAAGAAGTTCGTGGAGTGGTGGACCCAACGGCCGGAAGGTCAATAGCGTCCGGGCCGGCCGGGCTCTGGCTGCCGGTGGCCGCCTGGGCGGCGCTGATATTCTACCTGTCGTCCACGGGCGAGCCGCCCCGGCCGGAGCCCGTGGCGGGCCTGCCCGTCTGGCCCCAGGCGGCCCACTTCGGCCTCTACTTCGTGCTGGGGGCGCTGCTGTACCGCGGTTTTCGGGGCGCGGGGCGCGGGGTGCGGGGAGCGGGGTGCAGGGTGCAGGATGCGGCAAGATGCGGCGAGGGAGGCGGCGCCCCGGCGGCCGGCGGGGGGCGTTTGATGCTCTGGGCATTCTCGCTCGCCGTACTGGCGGGCGCCCTGTACGCCGTTTCCGACGAGGTCCACCAGTCGCTCGTGCCCCGCAGGCAGGCGGACATATGGGACTGGCTCGTCGACCTGGCCGGCCTGCTCGCCGGCGCCCTCGCCGCGCTGGCCGCGACGCGCCGGCGCGACAAGGTTTAAATGGAAGGCCGCCGGCAGCGAAATGTTTATCATCAGGGGGCTCCAGATAGTAGGACCGCATGAACGCCCACCTCGCCGTCAGGGAGGTAATGACGCCGGACCCGGTGACCGTGAGCCCCCGGATGAGGCTCAACCACGCCGCCGCCCTCATGAAGGAGCGCGATGTCGGCAGCCTCATCGTGGTCCGCAATGACCTGCCGGTGGGAATCGTCACCGAGAAGGACCTGGTCGAGAAGGCCGTGGCGGTCAACGCCAAGCCCAGCCAGCTCAGCATCAAGGACGTCATGAGCGCGCCGCTCGTCACCATCGGACCGGAGGTCGACATCGCGCAGGCCGCGCGCATGATGGCCTCCCTCCGCATCCGCCGGCTGGCCGTGCTGGAGAACGGGCGGCTCGTCGGAATACTCACCGAGGGGGACATCCTGAAGATCTCCCCCGAGCTCATCGAGATCACCCGCGAGTTCGAGCGCATCAACACGAGGGAGGAGAGGATACACGAGGAGGTCGTCACGATGGGCATCTGCGAGGGGTGCCAGGCCTTCTCCGAGGAGCTGCGGGAGCACGACGGCATCCACCTTTGCAAGTCGTGCTTCGAGGACCAGGACTGACCGTGGGCTTCGTGCTAGCAAATCGCGCTCCTAATCGGAAAATGGCCGCCGCCGACGCCAACCTATTTATCGGCAGACCCCTTTCCGGCGGGCGGGGAGCAGTGCCGTGCCGCTCAGCGAAGGCGTCTTGGCGGAGCTCGAAAGGATCGTCGGTGCCGGGAACCTCGCCTCGGACGACGCGACCAGGTACGTCTACGGCGCGGACGCCTCCATCCACCACCACCCTCCCGACGCGGTGGTGCGCCCCGGGAGCACCGCCGAGGTCTCGGAGGTGCTAAGGCTCTGCGAACGGGAGCTCGTGCCGGTCACGACGAGGGGGGCCGGGACCGGGCTCTCCGGCAACGCCGTGCCGGTCCGCGGCGGCATAGTGCTCGAGATGATGCGGATGAACCGCATCCTCTCCGTCAGGGTGGAGGACCTCTACTGCGAGCTCGAGCCCGGAGTGGTGTTCTCCGCCCTGAACAGGGCGCTCGAGCCCCACGGCTACTGGTTCCCGCCGGCGCCGGGGAGCGGCGACGTGTGCACCGTGGGCGGGATGATAGCCAACAGCGCCTCCGGGATACGCACGGTGAAGTACGGCGCCACGCGTGATTTGGTGCTGGGGCTCGAGGTGGTGCTCGCCGACGGCACGGTCCTCGAGGTCGGCAACCGTGGACTGAAGAACGCCTCGGGCTACCAGCTCGAGAAGCTGTTCGTCGGGAGCGAGGGCACCCTGGGCGTGATCACCCGGGCCCGCCTGCGCATCCTGCCCCGGCCGCGCTCGTCGGGCTCGCTCATCGCCTCGTTTCGCTCGCTGGAGGCGGCCGGCGCGGCCATTTCGCAGATCTACCGCAACCGGCTCATGCCCTCGGCCCTGGAGATAATGGACCGGAACTGCATCCAGGCCGTCAAGCGCAAGTTCGGCACCCCCCTCCCGGACGCCGAGGCCCTGATAATCGTGGAGATGGATGGCGACCGGCGGGTGGTGGAGGACGACCTGCGGGCCGCCGGGGAGATCTCTCGCGCCGCCGGTGCCTCGGACGTCGATTTCGCCACGGACCCGGCGAGGACGGCCAGGATATGGGAGAGCCGCAAGCAGGTGCTCCCGTCCATGGCGAGCTCCGGGGAGAGGGGGCCGGTCTCGCTGGCCGACGACCTGGGGATGCCCGTGTCCAGGGTCCCGGAGGTGCTCAGGACCTTTGCCGAGATAGCCCGCCGCAACGGGGTGGTCATCGGCGCCTACGGCCACGCCGGCGAGGGCAACATACACTGCAAGGTGCTCATCGACACGAAATCCAAAAGGGACTGGGAGGGCGCCCGCAGGGCCACGGACGAGATCTACGGGGAGGTGCTCAGGGCCGGCGGCACTGTGAGCGCCGAGCACGGGATAGGGTACAGCCGCGGCAGGCTCTTCCGGGCGGAGCGGGGCGCCTCCATCGGCGTGATGCGCAGGATAAAGGCCGCCCTGGACCCGAAGGGAATCCTCAACCCGGGCAAGCTCTTCGACGCCCCCGACGACATGCTGTCCGACAACCGCTACATCACCGGGGAGTGCGATTGAGATGGCCGCCGCCGGCAAGCTGCCCGTGAGGAAGGGCCTCGAGGGGGCCGAGGGGGCCATCCTGACCTGCACCCAGTGCGGGTACTGCAAGGAGAGCTGCCCGTTCTTCAACGAGCTGGGCTGGGACACCAACACCGCCCGGGGGCGGGTGCTCCTGTCCTACGCGCTCTTGCACGGCCTGGTGCCGGCGGACGAAAAGACAGTCGAGGCGATCTACGGGTGCACCCTGTGCCGCAAGTGCGAGAACGACTGCTCGTCCAAGCTGCGGATACTGGACATCCTCGAGGCCGTGCGCCGGGACCTTGCGGCCTCCGGGAAGCTCCTGCCCCCCCACGCCGAGGTCCTCCGGCGCATGGAGGAGGGCGGCAACATCTTCGCCGACCGGACCCCCACCACCGAGATGCACGGGGAGAGGGAGCGCCCCGCCCCGGTGGCCTACTTCGCCGGCTGCGTGAGCAGCTTCTCGGCGCGAAGGCCGGCGCAAGCCACCCGCCGGCTGCTCGGGC
>Ga0194111_10003740_pt1 | contig 17908 bp, 15 predicted proteins | sample TA2KigC300mmetaG_FD_146194 | JGI IMG/M metagenome (GOLD analysis project Ga0194111, IMG submission 146194) | Freshwater microbial communities from Lake Tanganyika, Tanzania - TA2015033 Kigoma Deep Cast 300m | ecosystem: Environmental > Aquatic > Freshwater > Lake | place: Tanzania: Lake... | reverse complement strand
GGCCGGCTTCGGGGTCTGGGCGCTGGTGTGGGGCCAGTTGATCGGTGCTCTGGCCGCCTCGATCCTGGCCTGGGTGGTCATCCCGTGGAAGCCCCGCTTCCGCATGCATCGCCGCCTGGTCCGCCCCCTCATGCGCTTCGGCATGCCCCTGATGCTCACCGACATCCAGGCGGCGGTCTGGTCGAACCTCGACTACATCATCGTGGGCCGCATGCTCGGGGACACGGCCCTGGGGGTCTACACCCTGGCCTACCGGCTCCCCGAACTGCTGATCCTGTCGGTGTGGCGCGTCCTGGCGGGCGCCATCTTCCCCTTCTTCTCCAGCATCCAGCGCTACCCCGACCTGCTGCGCAAGGGATTCCTGGCCACCATTCGCTACTCCCAGATCGTGGTGGTGCCCCTCTGCGTGGGCCTCTTCATCACCGCCGAGCCCGCGGTGCGCGTTCTCTTCGGGGAACAGTGGCTCGACGCCGTCCCTGTACTGCGCCTGCTCGCCGTCTTCGCCCTGGTGGGGTCCGTCGGAGTCAACATCGGCGACGTCTACAAGGCCATCGGCCGCCCCGACATCCTGGCCAAGCTCTCCGCCCTGGAACTGACCCTGCTCACTCCGGCTCTCATCCTGGGGGCCCGCCACGGCCTCGTCGGGGTGGCCGCGGCCCACGCTGCGGTGGCCACCATCGACACCACCATCCGCCTCACCGTCGCCCGCCGCTTCGTCGACGTGACCTTCCGCGACATCGGCCGCCAGTTGCTTCCTTCCCTGCAGGCCGGGGCCGCCCTGGCGGTAGTGGCCACCGGGGCCCTGTGGGCCGCCTCGCCGGCCGGGCCGGCGGCGGCCCTGGCTGCCGCCGTCGTCGCCGGCGGGGCGGCCTACTCCCTGGTCCTGTACCGGGTGGACGGCGAGGCGGTGCGCCGCCTGGCCGGCTGGTTGCGCGGGCACCGCACCTCCCCCCAGCCCGAGGAGGCCCGCCCATGACCTCCCCGGCCACCCTCCGGCCGGTGCCCGCCCCCGGCGCTTCTCCCCCCCCGGTGCGCGTGCTCTACCTCATCGACTCGCTGGGGCCCGGGGGGGCGGAGCACCTCCTGGCCGCCTCGCTCCCCTTCTTGCGCCGGGCGGGGGTGGTCCCGGAGGTGGTGGCGCTGCAGGAGCAGGCGGGCAACCCGATCGCCGCCCGCATCTCCGCCCAGGGCGTCCCGGTCCGCCAACTGGGCATCCGCCGCCTTCGCCAGCGCGGCGCCCGGCGCCGGGTGCGAGAGGCCATCATCGCCGCCGCCCCCGACGTGGTGCACACCCAACTGGAGTTTGCCGCCGTGCTCGGCATCCCCGCCGCCCGCCGCCTCGGCCTGCCCACCGTGGCCACCCTGCACACCCTCGACGCACCTCCTCCCCGCAGCCGCCTGGCCCTCCACTTCCGGCTGATGGCCTGGTCCCTGCGACGCGCCCGGCGGGTCGTGGCCGTGTCCGAGGCCACTCGCCGCCACTACCTCGAGCAGGCCCGCCTCCGCCCCGAGCGGGTGGCCACCATCTACAACGGCATCGATCCCACCACCTTCCGGTCGAGCCCGGAGGACCGCGGCGCCGCCCGCCACGAGTTCGGCTTGGGCCCGGACGCCCCGGTCCTCATCACGGTGGCGGTGCTGCGGGAGCCCAAGGGCCTCCAGCACATGCTGGCCGCCCTCCCCCGAGTCGCCGCCGCCTTCCCCGCGGTGCGCTACCTGGTGGTGGGCGACGGCCCGCACCGGGCGGCGCTGGAGGCCGCTACCCGCAACCTGAGCCTGGAGGATCGAGTGGTCTTCGCCGGAGCACGCCACGACGTCCCCCGGCTGCTGGCCGCCGCCGACGTGTTCGTGCTCCCCAGCCTCACCGAGGCCCTCCCCACCGTGCTCGCCGAGGCCATGGCGGCCGGGCTGCCCATCGTGGCCACCACGGTCGGAGGCATCCCCGAGATGGTGCGCCACGGCGACGCCGCCCTGCTCGTCCCCCCGGCCGACGACGTCGCCCTGGCCGACGCGGTGTGCCGGCTGCTGGCCAACCCCCGCCAGGCGGCGGCCATGGGCCGCTCGGGCCGACGCCTGGTGGCAGCGCGCTTCGACATCCGCGCCCAGGCGCAGGCGCTTGCCGACGACTACCGGGCCCTGGCGGCCAAGGGGCGGCCGTGAGAGTCTTCGTGGTGGAGACCGACGGGGCGGGGGGAATGATCCACTACGCCTACCAGTTGTGCGGCGCGCTGGCCGAGGCCGGGGCCGAGGTGACCCTGGTCACCTCCCGCCACTACGAACTCGGCCGCCTGCCGCACACCTTCGCCGTCGAGCCGCGGCTCCGCTTGTGGCCCAACATCGAGGCGGCTCCGCATCCGGCGGGCCGGCTGCGAACCACCCTGCGCCACCTGGGCCACAGGGTCCGGCGCGGGTGGCGGGCGGTGCGGTTCGCCCTCGAGTGGCAGCGGCTCACCCGGTACCTGCTCCGGCAGCGGCCCGACGTGGTGCAGTTCGCCATCATCCGCTTCCCCTTCCAGGAGGTGTTCCTGCGCCGCCTGCGCCGGGCCGGCCTGTATCTGGCGCAGGTCTGCCACGAGTACGAGTTCCGTGAGGCCCGGCACCCCCTCATCCGGAACCTCACCGCGCGTTGGGCCCGGCGGGTCTATCCCTCCTTCGCGGCGGTGTTCCTGCACAGCGAGGCCGACCGGCAGCGCTTCCTGGGCCTGTACCCGGTGGCGAGCGAGCGCACCCACCTGATTCCCCACGGCAACGAGTTCCTCTTCCCCCGCCTGGTGGACCCGGGCGGGGACCTGCGGGCGCGCTACGGCCTCCCGTCGAGCCTCCCCGTGGCGCTCTTCTTCGGCGGGCTGCGCCCCAGCAAGGGGATCCCCGACCTGTTGGAGGCCTTCGCCCTGGTGCGCGCCGAAGTCGACGCCCATCTGGTGGTCGCCGGCTACCCCACCTATGACCTGGAAGGCGCCGCCCTGGAGGCCAAGGCCCGGCACCTGGGGATCGCCGACCGGGTGACCGTGGACGCCCGCTACCTCGCCCTCGAGGAGGTCGGCCCTCTGCTGCGCACCGCCACCGTGGCGGTGCTCCCCTACCGCAGCGCCACCGCCAGCGGGGCCCTCCAGGTGGCCTATGCCTTCGGCCGGCCCGTGGTGGCTACCACCGTAGGCGGACTGTCGGAGGCCGTGGACGACGGGATCACCGGCCTGCTGGTCCCGCCCGCCGACCCGCCCGCCCTGGCCCGGGCTTTGATCAAGTTGCTGGCCGATCCCGACGAAGCAAAGCGCATGGGAGCAGCCGCTCGAGCCGCCGCCGAAGCGCAGTACTCCTGGGACCCGATCGCCGCAACCATCCTCGGGGTCTACCGGCGGGAAAGGAGTCGGTGATGATCGGCATCGTGTTCTGGGCCGCGGTCGCCCTGGTGGCCTACACCTACGCCGGCTATCCGCTGCTCCTGGCTCTAGCGGCGCGGCTGCGGCGGGCTCCGCAGTGGCCGGACCACACCCCGCCGCTGACCCTGATCATCGCGGCCCACAACGAGGAAGCCGTCCTTGCCGAAAAGCTGCGAAGCACTCTGGCCCTCGACTACCCCGCCGACCTCCTCCAGGTGATCGTCGCCGCCGACGGATCCGACGACGGCACCGCCGCCATCGCCGCCTCGTTCGCCCCGCGCGTGGAAGTCGTACACCGCCCCCACCGGGCCGGGAAGATGGCCGCCATCAACCGGGCCATGGAGCACGCCCGGGGCGAGGTCGTCGTCTTCTCGGACGCCAACAACCGCTACCTATCCAACGCCCTCCGCGAGATGGGCCGGCCCTTCGCCGACCCCAGGGTGGGTGCGGTCACCGGCCGCAAGACGGTGGCCGCCGAGGACGGCCTCAGCTACTCGGAGGGCCTCTACTGGCGCTACGAGTCGAAGATTCGAACGTGGGAGACCCGGCTGGGATGCTGCGTGGGGGTGAACGGGGAGGTCTTCGCCATCCGCCGCTCCCTCTTCAACCCCGCCCCGCCGGGAGTGATCAACGACGACGCCTGGATGGCGCTAGAGGTCATCCGGGCCGGCCAGAATGTCGTCTACAACCCCCGGGCCGTCTCGGTGGAGCGGATCTCCCCCACCGCCGCCGATGAGACCCGGCGCCGGGCGCGCATGGTCGCCGGCCATTACCAGATGCTCGGGCATCCCGGCCGATGGCCCTGGCGGCGGCCGGTGGTGTTGTGGGAGATCGTCTCCCACAAGGTGCTCCGCCCTCTGGTGCCTTTCGGGATGATCGCCGCCGCCGTCGCGGCGGCGTTGGCCCTCTTCCTCCCGGGCCGCCGCCCGGGAGCCGCCGCCCTGCTCAGCCTGGCGCCTCCGTGGAACTGGATCGCAGCCGCTTCCCAAGCCGCCTTCTACACCCTGGCGGCCGTCGGGCAGCGCCTCGGCGGGGCGGTGGGCAAGGTGGCCTACGTGCCTCGCTTCCTGGTCGACTCGAACCTGGCCGCCCTGCGCGGCCTGGCCCGCCACCTGAGGGGCGGGCAGTCGGCCAACTGGGAGCGGGTGGCCCGGCGCGAGGCCGCCGGAGGGCGGCCTTGAGCCTCCGGCCCGCCCCGGCGATGATCCCGTACCTGGAGCACATCGAAGACGACGAGGCCCTCGCCGCGCTCGGCCCGGAGTGGGACCGCCTGCTGGCCGGGTCGGCCGCCGCCTCCCCCTTCCTCACCTGGGCCTGGGTCAGCGCCTGGAAGGAGACCCTGGGCCGGGAGCGCCCCCCGGCGGTGGTGGCGGCCCGGCACCCTGCCGACGGCAGCCTGCTCGGCCTCGCCCCCTTCGCCCTGGAGGAGCGACGGGCTCCCGGCGGCCTCCCCTACCGGGCCCTGGTATTCCTGGGTTCCGGCCCGGCCTGCCCCGACCACCTCGACCTCATGGTGCTCCGCGGCTGGGAAGGGGTGGTGGCCGCCCCGCTGTGGGGAGCCGCCCTGCGGCGCCGCCGGCCCGACCTGGCCGACCTCGACGGCCTGAGCGCCGGCAGCCTGCTCGAGGCTCTCGCCCTGCGGCGCCGCTCCGACCGAAGCCGCCACGCCGAACCCGTCCCCTGCCCCTACCTGCCCCTGCCCCCCACCTGGGAGGAGTACGAGGCCGGCCTGGGGCGCAACCTGCGCCAGAACCTGCGCCGCTACGCCCGGCGCCTGGAGGAAGAGGCCCCGGGGCCGATCACCCGGCGCCTGGTGGTGAGCCCCGACGAGGTCGACCGCACCCTGGACGACCTGGGCCGCCTGCACCAGCAGGTGCGCCGGGCCCGGGGCCAGGCCGGCGCCTTCCGGTCCCCCGCCATGGTGGCCTTCCACCACCTGGCCGCCCGTCGCCTGCTGGAGGCCGGCCGCCTGCGCCTGCACCGCCTCGATGTCGGCGGGAAGGCGGCGGCGGTCATCTACTGCATCCGGCAGGGCGATGTCGTCTCGTTCTACACCACCGGCTACGACCCGGCATTCGCCCGCTTCGGCCCGGGCCGCGACCTCATGGCCCACGCCATCGGGGCGGCCATCGCCGAAGGCGCCGCCGAGTTCGACTTCCTGCGCGGCGACGAGGGCTACAAAGACCAATGGGGGACTCGCGTCCGCCACGACTGGCGGGCCATCCTCCCCATCGGGCCGCGCGGGCGCCTGCTGCTGGGCGGCCGCCGGCTGCTGCGGCCGGTGCGGCGAGCCTCCGCCGCCCTCCGCTCCCGCAACCATCAGGGAAGCAGTCGCCGCACCTCCGCCGCCGGGTAGCCGCGCAGCAAGGCGGCCGCGGCGGCGCGGGCCGGGGCGGGCCACCTCGCCAGGCGCTCCTCCATCTCCACGGCGCGCTGCGCCGTGGCCACTGCCTGGAAGAAGCCGAGCAGTCCCGAGTCGCCGGGCCGGTACCCCTCCAGGAACGCCTGCTCCTGTGCCCGCAAGCGAGGTTCTCCCCACCGGCCCCGCGTCAGGACGATCGCTCGTCGCGTCCTCAGGGCGGCCAGCAGCTTGGCGGCATCCTCCAGCAGCGGCCCGGGGACCAGGTTGGGGTCGAGCAGCGCCACCCGGTCGTCCGCGGTGACCAGGACGTTCGCCGGGCTGAAGTCGCCGTGGGTCGCCCCCACGGCGACCGGGGTGCCATCCCTCCGCCGCGCTTCCTGGGCCAGCCGCGCCCACGCCTCTGCCGGCAGCAGCGCCGCGCCCATGGAGCGGCGAGCCCGGGCTTCCAGTTCCGCCGCCCGCCACGCACCGTCGAAGCGGCCGGGGGCGGCCCCGGCCACGGCCTCGTGGTACAGACGCAGGGCGCGCCCGGCGCGGCGCAGAAGCACCATTCCCCTGCCGGCCGAGCCAGGATGCCGGCCGAGGCGCGACGCCAATGGCACCGCCTCGAGGCGCTCGGTCACCACCGCGTTGATCTCCGCAAGGTAGGCCACGGGCGCCACCGCCGCCAGGCCGGGATCGGCCGCGGCCGCCACCGCGGCGGCCATCGCCTCCAGGGCGGCGTACTCCCGCCGGGTGCCCTCCTGCGGCCCGGCGGCGAGAGCCGCCTCCAGCGTCGGGGCTTCCTCCCACCGGGGGATCTTCACCACCAGGCGGCGCCCCCCCGAGGCCGTCGCCGCCCCGGCCTCGAACTGGTGGGACCAGGCGTAGGGGCGCGGTATCGAGAGGGAGAGCAGCCTCGACCCCGGCCCGTACCAGCAGGGCAGCGCCGCTTCGACGGTGGCCCGAACCTGCGCCGCGGCCTCGGCGCCGCTCATCGAACCGCTCGCAGCAGGCGAGGCACCCCGTGGGCCTTGGCGGCGAAGCGGGCCGGGTAGTCGCCGAGGTGGATGTAGATGCGGCGCAGCAGCAGGGGAGAGCGGCGGGCCGCGCTCGGCCTTTCCGGGCCGGGGAGGAGGGTGAAGCCGAGGCGGAAGCCCTCTTCGCTCAGCAGGCGCACCGTCGTCTCGTCGACGTCGGCCCGTCCGCCGTTCGGGTAGGCGAAGGTGCGCACCGCCGTCCCCAACTCGTCTTCCAGACGGCGCCTCGATCCGCGGACCTCGCTCCGGGCACGTTCCGGGGGTACCCGGGTGAGAATCGGGTGCTGCTCGGTGTGGGCCCCGAACGAGACCCCCGCCCCCGCCATCTCCCGCACCTCACCCCAGGTGAGGCACAGGTTCGGGAAGGCATCGTCGGGCAAGGCGACGCCGAGGGTGCCGGGCAGCGCCTCCAGCGCTTCTTCCCGCGCCGCGTCCGGCAGTCGCTTCAAGGCCTCCAGCCAGGCTCCCAGGACGGCTTCGCGCTCCTCGGCGGCAGCCCAGGACCGCTCCCCCACCACCGGCAGGGTCGCATGGCGAAGAGCGGTGTGCCGGAAGCACCAGGCGGCCCGATCCCATGGGAATCCCTCACCCCCGCCGATGAAGCCCGTGGCGAGGAAGACCGTCATCGGGATGCCCCGCTCCTGCAGCGCCGGCCAGGCGGCGGTGAGGTTGTCGCGGTAGCCGTCGTCGAAGGTGACCAGGAGGGGACGCCGGGGCAAGCCGGGGCCGCCGTCGAGAGCGGCCTCCACCTGCTCGAGCGAGACCGGGTGGAAGTGCTCGGCGACGTAGTCCATCTGAGCGGCGAACTCCGCCGGGGTGGCGCTCACGTTGCGGCGGTAGCTGTCGAACCCGGCGGCGTGGGGATCGGCCACCCGGTGGTAGGCGAGCACGGTGAGCCGCCGCCCTCCGAAGAGGGCGCCGGCGGCGGGGAGCAGGCCGCCGCGATGGGCGGCGAGGGCCAGGGCGCGTTTCCAGCGCATGGCCATGCTTCGACCCCATCCCGGGGCCGCTTGAGGCTCCCGTCACGGCACCGGCGCCGTGCCCCTCCCCGCCTCGCTACCGTCCTCCCTGCGATGCCCGCCCTGCTCCCCTTCACCGGAGACGACGAGGCCGACCGCCTCCTCGCCGCCAACCCCCTGGCTCTGCTCCTGGGCATGCTGCTCGACCAGCAGTTCCCCATGGAGCGGGCGTTCCTCTCCCCCCTCCTCCTGCAGCGCCGCCTGGGAGGGGGTCTCGACGCGGCGGCGGTGGCCGGCCTGCCCGAGGAGGACCTGGTGGCCGCCTTCTCCGGTCCCCCGGCCCTGCACCGCTACCCGGCGTCGATGGCCCGGCGCTTCGCCGACCTGTGCCGCCACCTGGCGGCGGAGCACGGCGGAGACGCCGCCGCCCTGTGGCAGACCGCCGCCGACGGCGATGACTTCTACCGGCGCCTGCGCGCCCTCCCCGGCTTCGGCGAGGCCAAGGCGCGCATCTTCATCGGGGTCGTCGGCCGACGCCTGGGGGCCGGGCCCCCCGGCTGGGAGCGCCGGGCCGCCGACTGGCCCTCGGTCGCCGACGTGGACGACTTCTCCAAGGTCGCCCTCCTGCGAGAGCAGAAGCGGGACCGCAAGGCCGGGAAGTAGGCGCCGTGTGGCTGCCCCTGCAACTGGTGCTGGAGTTCCTGGGCCGGTCGGCAGCCTGGCTGGCGGTGATGGCGGCCTTGGGCGCGGCGGCGGCCCTCCTGATCACCGCCGCCCGTCGTCGCCCCCTCCGGAGCTCGTGGCCCGCGATGACCCTGGCCGGGGTCGCCGGGGCGGTACTGGGCGCCTCGCTGGCCTACCGCTTCGGTTTGCCCGAGGCCTTCGAGTTCGCCGTCTGGCGCCGCACCGTCCCCCTGGCCTGGTCGACGGGCGGGGCGCTCGCCGCCGCCGCCGCCGCCGCCCTGGTGCCGCCGCGCCGCCCAGCGCCTCCTTCCTGACCCGGCGAGCCGCCGGACCGCCGCCTCACCCCTCACCGGCAACGGGCACCGGAGATGCCCTCGATACCGGGGCGGGGCCCCCGCGCTTCCCCGGCCCGCGGCCCAAACGGCGGCCGCCGCGACTCAAGGATCTGCCCGGCACGGACGATGTCTCGCTGGTGAGGGCGGGGCGGCCCGGCAGCGCTTCGCGCGACCCTGCCCCGAAGGAGAGACCGTGCACATCGAAACCTGTTCCTTCCGGGAGGAGGAAGGGTGGTCGGCTCCCTTCCCCGACCTCGATTCGCCCCGCACGCTGGTGCTGGCCTTCGCCGCCTCCGCATACGCCGACCGCCCAGCTCCTTTCCGCGAACTGGCGCGGGCCTTCCCGGAGGCCACCATCCTGGGATGCTCCACTGCCGGGGAGATCCTCGACGCGCAGGTGACCGACGAGTCACTCGCCGTCGCCGTGGTGCGCTTCGCCGAGGGGCGCGTGGCGGCTGCCTCCGCCCCCATCGCCGACGCCGCCGACTCGCACCTGGCCGGACGGCGGATCGCCCACGAGCTCAGCGGTCCCGACCTGCGGGGGATCCTCGTGCTCTCGAAAGGCACCCAGGTCAACGGCACCGCCCTGGCCGCCGGCATCAGCCAGGCCGTGGGGAGCGGCGTCGTGGTAACGGGAGGCCTGGCCGGGGATGGAACCCGCTTCCAGCGCACTTTCGTGCTCGATGCCGGCCGGCCCTGTCCGGACCGGGTCGTGGCCGCCGGCATCTACGGGGAGAACATGGTCATCGGGCACGGCTACGGCGGCGGCTGGGACATCTTCGGGCCCGAGCGGCTCGTTACTCGCTCGGCAGGCAGCATCCTGTACGAACTCGACGGACGGCCCGCGCTGGCGCTCTACCGCGAGTACCTGGGAGATCTAGCCGACGGCCTGCCGGCCACCGGGCTCCTCTTCCCTCTTTCGATAACTCCGGGAGGTCCGGGCGACTGCTCCCTGGTGCGCACCATCCTGGCCGTCGACGAGGCCACCCAATCCCTGGTGTTCGCCGGCGACATCCCCCAGGGCTGGCGGGCGCGCCTCATGCAGTCCAATCCCGACCGGCTCGTAGACGGCGCCGAGGAGGCCGCGGCGGCCGCGACGCGCCCCGCGCCGGCGCCCTCGCTGGCCATCGCCGTCAGCTGCGTGGGACGCAGACTGGTGCTCGGCGAGCGCACCGAAGAGGAAGTCGAAGCCACCCTCGCCGCCCTCCCCCCGGGGACCCGGCAGGTGGGCTTCTACTCGTACGGCGAACTCGCCCCGGCCGAGAGCGGCGAGTGCGACCTGCACAACCAGACGATGACGCTGACCACCCTCTCCGAGGTCTGAAGTGGAACGGCTGCTGGCGCGCCAACTGCAGAAGCTGGGGCTCACGCCGCAGCAGCCTCCCGCGGCGCCGGCCTGGCAGCAGCTGCTCGCGGCCGTCGATGACTCCTACCGCAACGGGGGCCGTGCCCGCTACCTGCTGGAGCGGTCGCTGTCGCTCTCGTCCCGCGAGATGCAGGAACTCAACGACTCGCTGCGGCGCATCTCGGCGGGCGAGATCGCCCTGGAGCGGGATCGCCTCGAGTCGGTGATCGCCTCGGTCAGCGACGGCCTGTGCGTCCTCGACGATGCCGGCCGACTGGTCCGGGCGAACGCCGCCGCCGCCCTCTACCTGGGGCGCGATGCGGCGGAACTGAGCGGCCTGCCCGTGCTGAGCCTGTTCCGCCTGCACACCCCCGGCGAGCCGCCGCTTCCCGACGACGGCACCGAGTGCCTGCGGATGGCGCGCCTGGGCGCCGTCTACCGCGACGAGAACGCCCTGCTGATCCGCGACGGCGGCGTTCACCTCCCCGTGTCGTGCGTGCTGAGCCCCATCTTCGAGGCCGGCAAGGCCGCCGGCATGGTCTTCCTCTTCCGAGATGTGTCGGTGCAGCGGACGGCGGAGCGCAGCCTGATCGCCGCCCGGGAGAAGGCCGAGGAGGCTTCGGTCACCAAGACCGAATTCCTTGCCACGATGAGCCACGAGATCCGGACCCCGTTGTACGGAGTCATCGGGATGACCGACCTGTTGCTCGACACCGCCCTCGACTCCGAGCAACGCGAGTACGCCGAGACGGCGCGCCGGTCCGCCGAGACGCTCATGGCACTCATCAACGAGATCCTCGACTTCTCCAAGATCGAACGCGGGCGCATCCAGTTGGAAGAGGCCGAGTTCGACCCCGCCGAGCTCGTCGAAGACGTCCTCGATCTCTTCGCCGTGCAGGCCCAGGAGCGCGAGGTGGTCCTGGTGTTTGCCCCCTCCCCCGACTTGCCCCATCACATCGTGGGCGACTCGGCCCGCATCCGCCAGGTGCTCACCAATCTGGTGTCCAACGCGGTCAAATTCACCTCCTGCGGAGAGGTGAAGGTGACCGTTTCCCTGGCCCGCATGGACAAAGAGGGAGGCTTGCTGGCGCTCCGGGTGGCCGACACCGGCATCGGGATCCCCGCCGAGGCGCTCCCGCGGTTGTTCGACACCTTCACCCAGGCCGACAGCTCCACGACGCGGCGGTTCGGAGGCACCGGACTGGGATTGGCCATATCCCGCCGTCTGACGGAGGCCATGGGAGGCGCCATCGACGTCCAGAGCCAAGCCGGGATGGGCTCGGTGTTCGAGGCCCGCGTCCGGGTGCGCTGGGTCCCGGCGGCCGCCGACGACCGCCGCTACCCGGCCATCGTGCCCGCGCCCCGCCTGCTCGTGGTCCACCCGAGTCCTTCGGTCCGCCGCCAGATTGCGGACATGGCGGCGGCCTGGGGCACCAGCGTGGCCGACTGCCCGTCGCCGGCCGAGTCTGCCGTCTTGCAGCGGCAGGCGGCCGGGGAGCAGCGGCCCTTCGACGTGGTGCTGACGGCCTCCAGTCTCTGCAGCCAGGGGCCCCCCTCGACCTTCGACCCCGCCACTCGCGCCGTGCTCCTCACGGGCGCCGAGACCCCTCCCGAGGAGCTCCGCTCGGTCCCTCGAATCCACCATCCGGTGCGCCGCGCCAGCCTCTACGCCACCCTCACCTGTGCCGCCAAAGGCGCGGCGGCTGCCGCCGAACCCCCCGGGGCGGCCGACTGCCCCCTCGCCGGCGTCCGGCTTCTCCTCGCCGAGGACAGCCCGGTGAGTCAGCGCATCACCCGCCTGATGCTGGAGCGCCTCGGCGCCCGGGTCGACGTGGTCGCCGATGGCAGGGAAGCGGTGCAGGCGGTGCGCAGCCTCCCCTACGACCTGGTCCTCATGGACGTGGCCATGCCCGAGATGGACGGCATCCAGGCCACGCAGGCCATCCGCGCCTGGGAGCGGGAGACGGAACGCCCCGCGCTGCCGATCCTCGCCATGACGGCGGCCGCCCTCGCCTCGGACCGCCGCCGCTGCCTCGCCGCCGGCATGGACGGCCACATCGGCAAGCCGGTGACCCAGGAGATCCTCTCCGGCGAACTGACCTCGTGTCTGGCGCGCCGCGGCCTTCCCGTCGCCGTCCCGGCGGGCGAGGCGTCCCGAACCTGAGGGAGTGGGTCGCCGGGGTTCGAGCGGGCCGAGCCCCAGGTCGATCACCCTGCGCCGGGTAGCACCAGCGGGCAGTCAAGGTGAGGGTGCGGCACTACGACCACCGGGTGCCGGTACACCTCGGAGAGCAGATCGGCCGCCAGCACCTCCCGCGTGGGCGCCAACGCCGCCAGGCGCCCCCCGCTCATCAGGGCTACCCGGCCGGCAAAGCGCGCCGCCAGGTTCAGGTCGTGGAGCACGGCGACGACCCCGGCGCCCGCTTCGGCCAAGCCGCGCAGCATCCCCATGACGAGTTCCTGGTGGCGCAAGTCCAGCGAGGCGGTGGGCTCGTCGAGCAGCAGCACCGTCGCCTCCTGGGCCAGCACGCGCGCCAGGGAGACCCGGGCCTGCTCTCCGGCCGACAAGGTGGGGTAGAGCCGTGAGGCCAGATGGAGGGTGTCGGTGCGCGACATGGCCAGACGCGCGGCCGCCAGGTCCTGGTCCGCCGGAGAGCCGCGATGCGCGTACCGGCCCATCAGCACCACGTCCAGGCAGCGGAAGGCGAACTGGAGCAGCGTCTGCTGCGGCAGCACCGCCCGGCGCCGGGCGAGGCCCAGAGGCCGCCAGGCCGACAGCGGCTTCCCGTCGAGGGTCACCGAGCCCCGGCTCGGTGCCAACTCCCCCGACAGCAGGCGCAGGAGCGAGGTCTTGCCGGCGCCGTTGGGGCCGACCACGCCGATGATCTCCCCGGGCAGCACCGACAGCCCCACCCCATCCACCAGCACGGCCCCGCCGGCCCGCAGCACCAGGCCCTCGGCGGCGAGAAGGGGGGCCGTCATCCCCATCCCCCGTGCAGGGTGCGAGTCCGTCGCAGCAACCACAGGAAGACCGGCCCGCCGAGCACTGCGGTGATCAGGCCGACCGGCACCTCCAAGGGAGAAGCCAGAGTCCGAGCCGCCAGGTCGGCCAGCACCACCAGCCCGGCTCCGGCCAGCGCGCCTCCCGGCAGCACCCGGCGGTGTGCCGGGCCCGCGGTGAGACGCACCGCGTGCGGCGCCAGCAGGCCGACGAAGCCGATCACCCCGGCCGCACTCACCGTGGCCGACGCCGCCAGCACCGCCAGTCCGGCGGCGAGGCCGCGCACTCGCTCCACCGCCACCCCGACGCTGCGCGCCTGGCCGTCGCCCAGCAGCATCACGTCGAGCGACCGGGCCAGGAAGGGGAGCGCCACCAGGGACACCGTCACGAGCGGCGCGGTGAGGGCCACCAGGCGCCAGGTGGCCACCGAGAGGCTGCCCAACGACCAGAACAGCGGCGTGCGCAGCTCCGGTCGCCGCAGCGAGTAGCCGAGGAGCGCCGCCCCGGCGATGCCCACCGCGGTCACCGCGATGCCGGCCAGCACCATGGTCACCACCTCGGTGCGGCCCTGGTGACGCGAGAGGACGTATACCACGGCCCCCGCGGCGAGGCCGCCCAACACCCCGAACAGGGGCCCGGCGAGACCCCAGGCCGCAGTTCCGAACACCGCCAGGCCCACCGTGGAGCCGAAGGCGGCGCCGCTGGACACCCCGATCAGCTGGGGGTCGGCGAGGGGGTTCCGAAACACCCCCTGGAGGGCGGCTCCCGCCATCCCCAGGCCGGCACCGGTCAACGCCGCCAGCAGCAGACGCGGCAGGCGAATGGACCAGACCACCGCCTCCTCCTGAAGGGTGAAGCCCTCGGCGCCGCCCAGGCCCAGGTGATGCAGCACGATCTTCCAGACCGCGCCCGGCGCCACGGCCACCGCGCCCAGAGTGAGCGAGGCCACGGCCCCTCCCGCCAGCACGGCCGCCAGCAGGGCGAACAGCAGCCAGGCTCCCGCCGGCCGGCCGGTCCCCTCGGCCGGGCGCGTCGCCCCGCGGGCGCGCCGTCTCACGACCCTGCGGCCGCCTCGGGATGCAGGTCGGCGAAGAGCCGTTCCAGCAACTGCCCGGTGCGCGGCCCCAGCCCCAGCAGGAAGAGGTCCTCGTACACGAGGATGCGCTGCTCCCGCCCGGCGGCGGTCTGCGCCACGCCGGGGAGTTGCCGGAAGCCCTCCATTCCACCCAGATAGCGGTCGAACCCTCTCTCCGCAGTGATGATGACCTCCGGGTCGCCGGCGACCAGAGCCTCGGCGGACAGCGGCACATAGCCGTCGGCACCCGCCGGCGGGGCGACGTTCTCGGCGCCCACCGCCTCGAAGAGGCCGTCGATCACCGAGCCCGGGCCCAGCAGCAGGGTGGCGCGGGGGCTGGCGGCGTACACCAACGCCACCCTCGGGCGGGTGGTGACGCCGGACGCCCGGACCGCCGCCGCATCGATCTCCTGCTGGACTCGGGAGGCCAGGGCCTCGCCCGCCTCGCCGACCCCCAGCACGGCGGCCAACGCCCGGATCTTCTCGGCCGGGGCGCCCAGGCCGACGAAGCGGGGGAAGAGCACCACCGGCACGCCCGCCTGGCGCATCTGCTCGATGGCCTCCAACGGCCGGGCGTCGGTGTCGCCGATCACCACCGTCGGCGCCTGCGCCAGCACCGCCTCGGCAGAGAGCATGAACTCCACCCCGACCTTGGGCAGCGTCGCGGTTGCTTCGGGGTACACCGACGACAGGTCTGCCGCCACCACGTTGGGCCCGAGGCCGAGGGCGAAGATGATCTCGGTCATGTCCCCGCTGAGGGTCACGATGCGGGCCGCGCTCTCCACCCGGGTCGCCACCCCGTCGGCGCTCACGTAGACGAAGGGGAGCCCCGGGGTGGGGATGGCGGTGGTCCCGCCGGTGGCGTCCGCCGTGGTGGAGGCCGACTCACCGACGCCTCCGCCGCAGCCCGCGCCGAGCAGGGCGGCCAGGATCAGAGTGACAACCGTGCGCCGCATCACAGCCTCCGTCTTCCGAGATCTCGCCGACTGTACCGGCGGCGGGCAAGCCACGCCTCTGCCGTAACCGGGCGTCGCTTATCGTATGCCCTCACCGCGGCCCGGGAGGATGGTTGGAAGACCTCATCGCACGCCTCGCCGACCCGGCCACCATCATCGCCGTGGTGGGAGCCACCGACGCTCCCGGCAAGTTCGGCGGGCGCATCTACCGCGACCTGAAGGCCAAAGGCTTCCGGGTGTTCGCCGTCAACCCGGGGCGCGACGCCGTCGACGGGGATCGGTGCTACGGGTCGCTCGCCGCCCTCCCGGAAGCCCCCACCATCGTCGACATCGTCGTCCCGCCGGCCGCCGCTCTGGGCGTCCTGAACGAGTGCGCCGCGCTGGGCCTCGAGCGCGTCTGGCTGCAGCCCGGCTCCGAGAGCGCTGAGGTTCTCGCCCTTGCCGCGGCCCACGGTCTCGCCTTCGTCGCCGGCGACTGCATCATGGTCCGGGCCCGCCCCCTGCCGAGCGTCCGGCACGCCTGAGCCGCCGGCCCTCGCCTCCCCCCGGCGAGCGACGGACGGGCGGCCCCACCGCCGCCTCAGGCTTCGATCGGCTCGAACCGGGCCTGGAAGAAGCGCAGGTCGGGGGGTTCGTAGGTGAAGCGCAGGCCTCGCACCTGCTCGCGCTCCGCGTAGACGGCAGCCACCGACTCGGCGGTGACGTCCATGTGCGACTGGGTGTACACCCGCCGCGGGATGGTGAGGCGCACCAACTCCAGCCGGGGCCGGTTGTGGTCGCCGGTCTCCTTGTTGCGCCCCGCCGAGACGATCCCCCGCTCCATGCCCCGCACCCCCGAATCGACGTAGAGGGCGGCGGCCAGCGCCTGGGCCGGGAAGTGATCCTGCGGCAGGTGGGCCAGGATCGCCCGGGCATCGAGGAACACGCCGTGCCCCCCCACCGGGACCACGATGGGCACCCCGGCCTCGGAGATCAGGCGGCCCAGGTACTCCACCTGACCTACCCGTGCCCGGACGTGATCGTCGGTCTCCACCATCTCCCGGATGCCCCGGGCCAGGGCCTCCATGTCGCGCCCCGACATGCCCCCGTAGGTCTGGAGCCCTTCGAAGGCCACCAGCAGCGCCCGGGCCCGGCGGGCCAACTCGGGGTCGCGCAGCGCCAGGAAGCCGCCGATGTTGACCAGGTTGTCCTTCTTGGAGGAGACGGTGGCGCCGTCGGAGTAGGAGCAGATCTCCTTCAGGATCTCTCTGACGCTTCTGTCCTGGTAGCCCGTCTCCCGCTGCTTGATGAACCAGGCGTTCTCGAGCGCCCGGGTGGCGTCGAGCATCACCAGGATGCCCAGAGGCCGGCAGAACTCCCACACCTGCCGCAGGTTCTCCATCGACATGGGCTGGCCCCCGGCCAGGTTCACATTGGTCTCGGGGCAGATGTAGGGGATGCGCTCGGCTCCGTGCTCCTCGACCACCGCGGCCAGCTTGGCCAGGTCGACGTTTCCCTTGAAGGGGTGGGTGCTGGCCGGGTCGTGGGCCTCGTCGATGATGACGTCGACGAACTTCCCGCCGGCGTACTCCTGATGGAACCGGGTGGTGGTGAAGTACATGTTCCCCGGGATGACATCCCCCGGCCTGATGAGGATCTGGCTGAGGATGTGCTCGGCGCCCCGGCCCTGGTGGGTGGGGACCGTCTCGGGGTAGCCGTAGATCTCCTCTATCGCCTCGCAGAGGTGGCGGTAGGACCGGCTGCCGGCGTAGGCCTCGTCGCCCAGCATGATGCCGGCCCACTGGTTCTCGGACATGGCCGAGGTGCCCGAGTCGGTGAGCAGGTCGATGTAGACATCGTCGGACTGGAGCAAGAAGGTGTTGTAGCCGGCCTCCCGGATGGCCTCCTGCCGGTGCTCCGGGGCGGTCATCCGGATCGGCTCGATCATCTTGATCTTCCAGGGCTCGGCCCAACTGCGCCGCACCGTCATCTCCACCTCCTCGGGGATCCCTGCCGGACTGCCGACCCGCCGGGGCCGGTGCCGGGGACGCTAGTCCCCGGCCGCCCGGAGGGCGGCCGGGACTCCGGGCGCGCTCGCCGGTGCGATCGCATAGGCTGGCGCCCGACAGGGAGGCGGCGTGGGGAAGAAGAGCGGCGACTTCGACGTCCTGGTCATCGGCAGCGGCTTCGGCGGCAGCGTCACCGCGCTGCGCCTGGCGGAGAAGGGATACCGGGTGGGGGTGGTCGAAGCGGGACGCCGCTTCGGGCCGAACGACTTCGCCCGGGTCAACTGGAACCTGCGCCGGTTCCTGTGGATGCCCCGGCTGGGCCTGCGCGGCATCCAGCGCATGGATCTGCTGCGCCAGGTACTGATCCTCTCGGGAGCAGGGGTGGGCGGCGGCTCACTGGTCTACGCCAACACCCTGCTAGAGCCCCACGACGCCTTCTTCGAGGACCCGCAGTGGCGCGGCATCACCGACTGGAAGCAGGAACTCGCCCCGTACTACGACCTGGCGCACCGCATGCTCGGCAGGGTCACCGCCCCGGCAGACACCCCGGCCGACGGGGTCCTGGCCGCCGTCGCCCGCCACTTTGGGGTGGAGCACACCCATGAGCCGACGACCATCGGGGTCTTCCTGGGCGAGCCGGAGAAGCGGGTGCCGGACCCCTTCTTCGGCGGAGCCGGGCCGGAGTGCGTGGGCTGCAAGCGCTGCGGCGGCTGTATGGTCGGCTGCCGCTTCGAGGCGAAGAACACCCTCGACCGCAACTACCTGTACCTGGCCGAGGGGCTCGGGGCCCGGGTGTTCCCCGAG
>Ga0194111_10003739_pt1 | contig 17913 bp, 15 predicted proteins | sample TA2KigC300mmetaG_FD_146194 | JGI IMG/M metagenome (GOLD analysis project Ga0194111, IMG submission 146194) | Freshwater microbial communities from Lake Tanganyika, Tanzania - TA2015033 Kigoma Deep Cast 300m | ecosystem: Environmental > Aquatic > Freshwater > Lake | place: Tanzania: Lake... | reverse complement strand
AAATGTCATGCTGAACTTGGTTCAGCATCTAACAAAATCAGGAACTTACGAGACCCTGAAACAAGTTCAGGGTGACAAAATAGTAATTACGACACAGCCCCTAAGGGGAGAGGGTAGGGTGAGGGGATGGTCACGGTCTAAAGATTTTCCACCAAGAATCTCTCCCATTTCCAAATTTTTCTAAAATCTCGAGGGCTAATTGTAATCCATTAGAGACATGCTCCTCCCCAATCCCTGGTGCTGTGAAGACATAGACCACAATATCCTTGCTCACTGATTCCACCCTCGTTTTAAAATCAGGGCCTTGAAAGAGGGAGCAGACGATCTCTTTTTCATCGCGAAGGACAATCTCCTCCCCCTTGCAGAGAATCACTCGTCCTGAGACCCCTTGGAAGGTTTCTCCCTCCTGGGCGAGGTCGAGCCTCCATTCTCCATGAAAACGATCCAGATCTTGAATGGCCATCAGAATCCCGTGACACATCTCTGCAATGATATGAGTGTCGATATAGAGGTTGACAATCGGGAATCCCATTTCAATAGTCCGCTTGAAATGGCCTGGAAGGGGGCAAGGGTACCCCCATTCTTTAAAGAATTGATCATAGAGATTGATCCGCTGTTCGATTTGAATAAGATTGGCCCTCCTCCGCATCTTTCTGAGGAGGTCCCTTTTGTGAAGTTTAAAGGATTCGTTCTTCTCAAAATAGTTACACTCCTGAACCGTACCGATTCCAAATGCGAGGTCAGGGAATCGATGACGGTAAGCCTCGGTAATGGTGAGAAGAACCTCCTTCTGCATAGTGAATTCTTAATCCTCGGCCCTAACTGTAATCTAAATTGAGCGATTCTATGCTTAAGGTAAGCATAGGTTGTCATTCCCGCAAAGGCGGGAATCCAGACTTGTCCCTGCGGAAGCAGGGAACCATACAAAGGATCTGGATTCCTGTTTTCACAGGAATGACAGACGATTATTTCACTTATTGGGTGATATTTCTTATTCATGTAACCTTTTGTTTTCAATGTCTTGCCTTATTTTTATATAAAAATCGCTCAATTTGGATTTTAATAATTTTGTAACAATTTAAAAAAAGTAGCCTGTCCCCTTTTTCCAGTTCTTATTCCTCCTAATCTTTCATCCTCTTGCCTTTCTTTTCATAGGTAAATATCCAACCAGCGATTTCACCGGGATCAATGATTATCTCACCGCTTTCGGTCTTCTTCCAGAAGAACTGCCCTCGATCATAAAGGGAGCTTACTGTTCCTGATGCCTCTTTATCCTGCTTGAGGATTTCCTTAAATCGATTTCGCCACCGCTTCATATTTTTGGGTCTTAAATCCACCCATGCCTGTTCTGCCCAATGATCTATGGCTTCTGGGGTTACGGTCCATTTCTCCTTCTCCCAGCTCTTTTCGGGACTCTTTTGAGATGAAAAAAGGAGGGTTTTTCCATCGGGAAGAAGGATTGGGATTCCGATGGAGATCATTCCTGCCCGCTCTTTTTGGTCCGTTTCGATTCGTTTCAACAAGGCTTGGAAGATCTTTTTCTCATGGGTCTTTAAAAAGTTTTCGATTGCATTAAATTCCCTCTTCAAGAGATGGGCTTCAAACAAAATTTTCGACAGTCGGGGTGGACCCAGAATCTCGAAGGCTACCCCTTCAGTGCCCGTTTTGTATTGAACCTTTTCCATCTGCTCAATAGCATATTTTCTTAAAAATCCCCCTCTATAGGAAGGACCCATGATAGCTCCATCCAATGCGTCGATAATGTCTTTAGCTGTATTTCCTCCCTTTATCTCATAGATCACGTTTTGAGCGATCTCCTCTGGAGTAAGAAATTCCATCTGACCAATGGTGGTGATGGCCTTAAATTCCTCCAATGAGAAGACCCCATTCTCACCGGTGTCAATGTATACCGATTTGAGGATCTTTCCTGCCAAGGGCATCCCCTTTTTTGATTTTGCAAATTCAAAGGCCCTTCCTATTTTCAGTTCATACCCCAATTCGAGCGGGCAGTCGTAAAGGGGAATGGGACTTCCCTTCTTTACGACCGGTCCATAACCAATTTCTTTCCAACCAATAACTGCTGCTGGCTTGATTTCCTTAATGATGGGACCGCCAGGAGTTCTGGCCATTAGAAAGAGCAACATGGAGTGCGCTCCAGCCAAAGCCGATTTCGACATCAAGATTCGAGAGGGCCTCTCCTCCCCATGGGTGTAAGGGATATTTAATCCCATCCCTCCTGTACCGGTTGTCCCTACTTTTACATAAAGGGATGTACCCACACGTCTCATCGACTCGTTGAGAATCTGGATATGTCTCAAAAGCTGAGGAATATAGAGAGTAAGAAGCAATCTCTCGGTGGCATCTTTAATCTGGTCAAGATCATGAGAAGACTTCAGCATCTCATTCACTTCTTTAGCGCTCTGGTATAAATCTTGATAGGCAAAGGCTGTCGCCGTGTTGATACAATCCACGATTATGTCGGGCCGATGGCGCTTCAATGACTGGAATATAAAACTCGAGGTGAGGATCTCATCATTCAAATCATTTAAAATATCTTGGGTCATCAGACTTCGATAAGTATCATTGGAGAGTATCTCCTCTTTTTTAAGATCCTTCAGCTCTGCCCTCACAAAGATATTTCCAAAAATGGAATGAATCTTAGAAGCCATCTTTGGAAATTGAGACTTTAGCTCAGCCAATGCTCTTTCACTGGTCTCCCTTCTCGACGATGCAACGATCAATTTTTTGGGCGATTCCATTAAGATAAGGCGTGAGGCTTCAAAACCCACCTCACCTGCCGCACCAAATATCAGTACGGTTTTTCCTTGAATATCCATTGAGTTACTCCTTGGGTAAAATTCCTTCCCCAATGGGCGATCTCTTTTATCATCATCACTTTCAAAATGAGTGTAAAAAATGATTATCCATTGGTATCACCTTTTTAAAACCCTGTCAAATGCCCGCCGGCAGTTAAATGACCCCCCAACCCCTCTTTATTAAAGGGGGGATTTGAAAATTAAGTAGAAAATAGCTTTGGCACCCCCTCCCTCACCCTCCCCTCTCGAGGGGGAGGGTCTGGGTGGGGGGGATTTTCATGGTTCGTGCCTGCCTGCGCCTGCCTGTCGGCAGACAGGGTAGGCAGGGGTGACGAACCCGTCATGTAAAATTTATTTTCAAATGAATTTCCTTGAAGAGGACATTGGATTGAGATAAGCTGATCATGATGATTCATCTCTATCTCCTTTCTGTTGGGATTATAGCAATCTCCACTGCTTCAATTTTTATCAAGCTCTGTGATGCGCCAGCATTGATTATTGCCACCTATAGGATGATGCTTGCTTCTCTGATGTTGCTTCCCTATGCCTGTCAAAGAAAAATTTGGAGGAGCTGGAGCAGAAATGACATAGGTTGGTTATCTCTTTCAGGCCTTTTTCTTGGCCTTCATTTTACTTTCTGGATCGCCTCGCTGAAATATACTTCGGTGGCCAGTTCAGTAGTCTTGGTCACCACCAATCCTATTTTCGTTGGAATTGGAAGTTGGTTTTTTTTAAAGGAACGAATTGGGCTAAATTTAATCTTTGGGATTACCCTTTCGGTTTTGGGGAGTGGTTTGATCAGTTATGGAGATATGACGATATCAAAGGAGGCATTGATTGGAGATGGATTAGCTCTTTTAGGTGCTATCGCTGCATCTGGATACCTTCTGGTAGGAAGAAAGATGAGGCGGAATCAGAATCTTCTCTCATACATCTTTCCGGTTTATTCAACGGCCGGGTGGTTATTGATCTTCCTATCCATCATCCTTCAAAAATCCTTCTTCGGATACTCATCGTCCACCTATCTCTTTCTCTTTCTCCTTGCCCTCATCCCCCAACTGATTGGCCACACCACCTTCAATTGGGCCTTGAAGTACCTTCCCGCCTCCATGATTGCGGTCGCTATTTTGGGTGAACCCATAGGATCCACGATACTGGCCTATTTTATCTTAAACGAAGGACTGACTCTCTGGAAAATCCTCGGAGGAATTTCAATCTTCGCAGGAATTTTAATTGCCCTTGCCCCTCACCCCGTCCGGTTCGGCTGAGCTCACGACGAAGCCCTCTCCCCATGCCCGGGGAGAGGGAAGGGTGAGGGGGAATTTGGATAACGCTTTTATTGTCCATTTGGTATATAATAGGTTGAGGTTATTGTAATGAGATTTGTTATTCATGAGCACCATGCAACCCGTCTCCATTATGATTTCCGATTGGAGATCGCCGGGGTCCTTAAATCGTGGGCCATCCCTAAGGGACCTTCCATGAATCCATCGGATAAACGGCTCGCTGTCATGGTGGAGGACCATCCTCTTGAATATGGGGATTTCGAGGGGATCATCCCTCAGGGACACTATGGAGCCGGACCAGTCCTCATCTGGGATTCGGGTGAGTTTAAACCGGAGGGAGACCCCGAAACTGAGATGGAAAAGGGGAAACTCACTTTCACATTAAGTGGAAAAAAATTAAAAGGTAGTTTTTCCCTCGTCCTGATGAAAGGGAGAGGAACTGGAAAGGATTGGCTCCTGATCAAGGGAAGGGATTCATTTGCCAAAGAGGATTGGGTTATAAAGGAAGAGCTTACTAAAGCGGGGAAGAAAAAACTTGTAGAAAAGATCCCACCCTGTGAGACGAGCTAACCTCGACGCAAATCCTGTTTTACATCGAGAAAAAATCGAGTAACTCAACCCTTTCAGGGTTGATCATAATCAAGGCTGAAGCCTTGAGTTACAGCATTTGAGCTTTGGATTTAATTTGGCATTTGCTTGCCTGCAGTATGCAGGAACTTTTGAATTTGACATTTCAGCACTTAAATAGTGGAAGCTGCGTTGGAGACCTTTTCGATGAGAAAGCTCTTACCCTTCCAGAGCCACAAATATCTCCTTTTAGATCAGGGTTCTTACATTGGCAGATCAATACTCTGATCCCAAATCCTCCAGCAATCTCCCTAATCCTCTCATATCCCTTTTCTCTAATTGGTTTTGGAAGGAGTTTCGTCTTAGTTGAAGAGCCGACTCTCTTCCAATCCTGAGTTTTAAAGCAAGATTCAATTAGCTTCTGATGAAGGGGTGAAAGTTCTTTCATCAACTGTTTCTCAATAGCTGGCCGAAGGTGGATATAATTGAGAGTTACCCTCTTCACACCCAATCCCCTTAATCGTTCGAAAAGGGTCTTTAATTCGACCTCCGTATCCGTGATAAAGGGGATGATGGGATCGATCCTGACTTCTGGAAGGATTCCGATATCCTTAAACCGTTCGATATTTCTAAATCTCTCTTCTGGAGAAGGTGTCCCTGGTTCATACCTCTTCCAGTAACTCTCTGATAGTGAGACGATCCCGATCTGGGCAAGAATCTTTTTCGGAAATTTTACAAAGAGGTCAAAAAATCGTTGAGGGATGACCCCTTTGGTTAAAAAGGAGAGCCCAATCCCATAGTTTAAAAGGATTTGGATGGTTTGATAGGTCACATGAAGGATATCGGGATGAGATTGAAAACAGTCTGATGATGTATTGAGAATCACCCATTGTGGAATGATTCTTTTTCTCGAAAGCTCCTCTTCTAATAGATTGGGCAGGTTGATATATAGAAAGACTTCTTCTGCTTTTGGGGCCTGGCTATATCCCCGAGCATAACAGTAGGTGCACTGAAAGAGACACCCATTGGTGATATTGAGGGTGGGGATTCCTTCGAGGCAACCGAAATGGGCCGGACTGAGGATCCTTCCTCCTCTGAGTTTTGGGATAACTTTACAGCTCTCCATTCTTCCCAACTGCTACTCACGAACCTCTTATACCGATAGGGTGATAGGGAAATGAGGGGATGGGGTGATAAAATCTCTCCGTGTCTCCCAATCTCCCCATCTCCTTATCTCTTGCGAGATGCCTTCTTATCGATGGAACCAACCCTTCACCTTTTCTCGGGCTGATTCCAGATAGATATAGATAACAGGGGTGATATAGAGGGTGATGAGCTGTGAAAAAACTAAACCACCGACCACGGCAAGTCCAAGGGGACGACGTGATTCCGCGCCCGCACCAAAGCCAAGTGCAATCGGTAGAGTACCCATGATAGCTGCCATGGTGGTCATCATAATCGGCCGGAACCGGATGAGACAGCCTTCATAGATTGCTTCTGAGGGCTTTTTCCCTTCTTTTCTCTGGGCCTCCAGGGCAAAGTCGATCATCATAATCGCATTCTTCTTTACAATACCGATCAACATGATAATGCCAACCATGGAGTAGAGGTTTAAGTCTATTTTGAAAATCAGTAGCGTCAACAAAGCCCCAAAACCGGCAGAAGGAAGGCCCGAAAGAATGGTCAGCGGATGGATGAAACTTTCGTAGAGAATCCCAAGGACGATGTAAATAACTACGATCGCCATGATCAACAGGAGACCCATCCCTTTCATGGAGGTCTTAAAGGCCTGGGCCGTTCCCTGAAAACTGGTGCTGATGGTTGCAGGGAGCGTCTCCTTTGCTACCTTTTCGACGGCTGTTACAGCATCTCCCAGAGAAAAACCTGGCTTCAGATTGAAGGAGATGGTCACCGAAGGGAGTTGGCCTATGTGGTTTAGAGATAAAGGTCCCAGACCACGACTTAAATTGGCAACTGTATTCAAAGGAACCAATTGGCCGGTAGAAGATCGAATGTAAAGCATAGATAGTGCAGAGGGGTCCAACTGATACTGAGGTTCCAATTCGATGATGACCTTGTACTGGTTTATAGGAGTATATATAGTCGAGATCTGTCTCGCTCCATAAGCACTGTAAAGCGCATCCTCGATCTGATTGGCTGTCAGGCGAAGAGAAGAAGCCTTATCTCGATCGATTTCGATATTCACCTGAGGATTCTTGATTTGCAGATCACTGGTCACATCCTGCAGTCCTGGCAATTCTCGCATCTTCGCTTCAAAGATGGGAGCATGTTCATAGAGTTCCTTAATTTCTGCACTCTGAAGGGCGAATTGATACTGGCTCTTTGTCAGCATCCCTCCGATTCGAAGGGGAGGAGGGTTTTGAAGGAAGACCTGGATTCCCGGAACCTTTGCCAGCTTTAGACGCAATTCTTGAATCACCTCATCCGCATTCAACCGGCGCTGAGACCGAGGTTTCAAAGTAATCAAGAGGCGGCCGATATTTCCCGTCACCGATGGACCTCCAGCCCCAGCAGTCGATGAGAGGGAATCCACATTCGGATCCTGCCGGACGATCTCTGCCACAGCGATCTGATGTTGTTTCATCGATTCAAATGAAATTCCCTCCGAAGCTTCGGTGAAGCCAAAGATTCGACCAATGTCTTCGCTCGGAAGAAATCCATAGGGAAAGGTCATAAAAAGAAGGATCGTGACAGCGAAGATGAGATTGGAGATGACGAAGGTAGCAAGGCGGTGGTTCAAGACAAACCTAAGGCTCCATCGGTAGGCTTGGAGCATTCCCTCGAAAAAGCGCTCCGAGGTTAAATAGAGACGGCTTTTCATCCTTTCTCCTGGCGGCCTAAGGAACCGACTACAGAGCATGGGTGTAAGACTTAAGGAGACAAAACCGGAAACCAGAACTGCCACACCTATCGTCACTGCAAATTCATGAAGCAAGCGACCGATGATCCCACCCATAAAGAGAACAGGTATAAAGACGGCGACAAGTGAAAGCGTCATCGAGACAATCGTAAAGCCAATCTCTCTCGATCCATTGAATGCTGCTTGGAGAGGCTTCTCCCCCATCTCCATGTGCCGAACGATATTCTCCAGCATCACAATGGCATCATCTACCACAAAACCTACTGAAAGCGTTAAAGCCATTAGGGAGAGATTATCCACGCTATAACCCAAGAGATACATCGCGGCGAATGTTCCCACGATCGACATGGGCAGGGCCAGACTGGGAATAATCGTGGCGGAGAGGTTTCTAAGAAAGAGAAAGATGACAAGAACAACCAGACAGAGAGCCAGAAAGAGAGTAAACTTGACGTCATTGACCGAATCACGGATCGATGCGGAACGATCAAAGAGAATGTTCAGATCCACCGAACCAGGCATTTGAGCACGAAAGCTGGGCAGGAGTTCTCTAATCGAATCGACCACCTGGACGGTGTTGGTTCCAGGTTGACGGAAAATGGCAAGGCCTATGGAGCGATCATTATTATACCAACTTGCGTTCTTGTCATTTTCGACGCCATCGATCACCCTGCCCAGCTCACCAAGCCGCACAGGGGAACCGTTTCGAAAGGCCACGATAAGGGGACGATAAGCCTCGGCGTTTTTAAGTTTGCCGCTCGCCTCGATGGTGAAGGCTTGATGGGTTCCATATAATACCCCGGTTGGAAGGTTTACATTTCCATTCACGATTGCATTAGCCACTTCATCGATTCCGATGGAACGCGAAGCAAGAGCCTTTGGGTCGAGTTGGGCGCGAACAGCATATTTCTGAGCCCCGAAGATCTGAACCTGAGCCACGCCACTGACCATGGAGATTCGTTGGGCCAAAAAGGTATCTGCATATTCGTTAACGGTAGAAAGAGGAAGGGTTGGTGAGCTCAGGTTTAAAAAGAGAATGGGGAAGTCAGCGGGATTGACTTTCTGATAGGAGGGAGGATTGGGCATGTCCGGCGGGAGCTGGCGTGCTGTCTTGCCGATGGCAGCCTGAACGTCCTGAGCCGCAGCATCAATGTTCCGGTTAAGACTGAATTGTAACGTGATTCGTGTCATCCCCTGGGTGTTCGTCGAATTCATCGAATCCAGCCCCGAAATGGTCGAGAATTGCCGCTCGAGAGGAATAGCCACAGCAGAGGCCATTGTTTCAGGACTGGCCCCTGGGAGTTCGGCGATGACCAGAATGGTGGGGAAATCAACAGTGGGAAGATCGCTTACAGGGAGGAGACGATAGCCCATGATGCCAAAAAGGAGAATGCCCAGCATGACAAGCGTGGTCATTACGGGGCGTCGGATAAAAAGTTCAGGAATGTTCATTGGACTTTCTCCTTGGGGGTTCCTGTCAATTCAGAGGTTTTGATCTCAACCCTTGCCCCAGGATAGAGCCTTAGTTGGCCATCGGTTACCACTCTTTCGCCTGCTTCAAGTCCCTTCTCAATAACTGTTTCATCCTCAACGATTCTTCCCACAACAACAGGCCGAGATTCCACAGTGAGGTCGGGTTTAACGACAAAAACGTACTGACCTTGCTGACCAGTCTGGATCGCCTGGGAAGGCACCACCACTGCATTGGGCTCGGTGGTTAGTGTCAGAACGACGTTGACAAATTGCCCAGGCCAGAGATTCCTTTCTTTATTGACAAAGGTTCCTTTGAGCCTGATGGTTCCTGTCGCTTTGTCTACTGTATTGTCAATAAAGGTGATAAACCCTTCTTCATGACGTCCTCTCTCCTTTGGGAGAGTGGCCTCGACTTTAAGTTTCTCTTTTGCCATATACTTCTTGATCTCCGACAAATATTGCTCTGGGACGGAGAAGGAAACATAGATCGGAGTAATTTGATTGATGACCAAAATATCGATGTCATTGGCTTTGATGATGGTTCCCTGTTGTACGATGAGACTTCCGGTTCGGCCATCAATGGGAGAACGAATGAAGCAATATCCGAGTTGAATTTTTGCGTTTTCCACAGCAGCCCTTGAGGCATGGACTGAAGCCCCGGCATTTTCCAAAGCAGCACGGCTTGCTTGTACTGCTGCCTCCGCATTCTCCAGGGCAGCCCTGTCCGCACGGACAGTTGCTTCAAGGGCGTCAGCATTGGTTCGAATTCGGTCATATTGTTCTCTGGCAACAACACCCTTCTCGATCAAAAATTCATAACGCCGGGCTTCCTCTTCCGCATTTTTCGCCCTGGCAATATCCCTTGCCAGGTCAGCTTCAGCCTGCCTCACCTGAGCAATACTTTTTGCCAAATTAGCCTCTGCCTGCTTCACTTGAGCCATGTCTCTTTCCAGGTTGGCTTGGGCCTGCTTTAGTGCTGCCTCATAGGGTCGTGGATCGATCGTGATTAAGAGATCTCCTCTTTTTACATCTTGTCCCTCTATGAAATGGACGCGAACTAACTCACCTCCTATTTGGCTTTTGACGATGACATTAGAATAGGCCTGTACATTTCCAATAGTGCGAAGCTGTACTGGAACCGTTTTTTGAGTCACGGTGCTAATGATGACTGGGAAGGAGACAATTTTAGTGGGATTTGCAGATTTCTCCTTAGAGCAGGCGGAAAAAAAGATTGGGAGAGTCGCCAATAATCCGAGAACCTTTAAGAAAAAATTAAACCTTTTTTTCATTCATCCTCCTTCTTCAAAACGTTCCAATGACTCAAGATAATATAGTAAAGAATGACCCCCCTCATCCTTGAAAGGTTGTCTTCATAAAATAATTAATTATATCATAATATTTTTTATGATTCATTTGTCAATTTTTAAATGGGTGGAGTTTCCTGAGTTTCTAAATTTAAAAGTTAATGTGTTATACCAATAAACAATTTATGCCATCCTGCTCTTCCCGGATCGTCATTCCTGCGGAGGCAGGAATCCAGTTTTTTCAATAGGTTACTCATACAGAGAATGGATCATCTTTCATTTATTCTCTGGATTCCCGTTTTCACGGGAATGACATTCTTGACCATTTATGCTTTTCAATGTCTTTGAACTATTTCAGTCAGTTACATAATCAACCTCGTAAAAATTCAGGAAACTCCAGTTAAATGGGTTAGCAAAGTTAAGGGAAAATGAAACATTATAGACTAACAAAGGTATAAAATTTATACAGACATGTCAAAAATTACACACCTTTACAATTTTTCAAAATTAAAATATTTTTTATTAAAAAAATATAGAAACATAAATTTATTGTTTAAAATCATACAACTCATTGTTTTTATTATTTTTTCTCTAAGCTCTATTCCCCTTAAACTCATTATAATTATATATTTTCTAAAAGATTCTATTTTTGGTATAGAAATTGCTTTAAATTTATGTTAGGAGATTAATTATGAAGTGCTATCGTTGTGGCGGGGTCATGGTCTATGAAAAATTCTACGGAATATCAGAAGAATTTTTTGGATGGAGATGTATCTTTTGTGGAGAGATCATTGACAGAGTGATTTTGGAAAATCGACTCGAACAGAATAGCTAATATTCCCTTTCCAGAGAATCGATTTATTAATATACATCTAAAACCTTAGATTTGGGAGTTTATGGCTTTATTTATAAACCCTTTAACCTTGAAGAGCTCTGCACAATGGTCAGCCATTTGATCCGTTAGGTGTATCAGCCTTCACCCAATTCTCACCTTTAATTTCTTCATCACCTCCTCATTATTCTGTCAGATCAAGGAGAAAATTCTTTTTCCTCCCTACTCTGGGAGAAAGGAATGTGATAAAATATTGTAAGACTTTACTTAGGACTTTATTTAGATATCTTGAACATTCGGCATCCCAATGGAGAAGGCCAATATAGCCTATGAAGATCTCTACCCAATGATCAACCAGGCCTTCTTAGAAAACCATTGGTCAGGGTTTGTCTATGTCAGAAGAACTGGAGAGATTTATCTTTTCTCAAATTGAAGAGAGGGGTCCTATCCCATTTTCTCAATTTATGGAATGGTGTTTGTACCATCCAGAATATGGCTATTATAAATCCAAAAAGATAAAGATCGGAAAAGAGGGCGATTATTATACTGGACCTTGCGTTCATCCAATGTTTGGAAGTATGATCGCCAAACAACTTCTGGAGATGTCGGAGATATTAGGAGAGGAAAGGTTTGATGTGATTGAAATGGGAGCAGGTCGAGGGTTTCTCTGCCAAGACATTTTAGATTGGACAAAGAAGAACACACCCCATTTCTTCTACTCTCTCAAATATCACCTCCTCGAAACAGGTTTCTATTTTCTGAAGGAACAGAAAGGGCGACTCTCAGAATATGAAAGGGAAGGAAAGGTCTTCTGGATGGACGAAAAAGCCTTTGAAGAATGGAGAGATCAAATAAAAGGTTGCTTTATCTCTAATGAGCTGGTAGATGCCTTCCCTGTTCACCGAGTGATTTTTGACCATGGGAGTCTGAAAGAGATTTATGTGAGCAAACATCAAGACCAATTGAAGGAGCAGTGGGGGAAGCTTTCAGATCCAAGAATTGCTTCCTATTTTGAATCTATGGGCATTACGCTTCGGGAAGGTCAGAAGGCTGAGGTTAATCTCAAGGCCTTAGACTGGATGGAAAATGTAGGGCGGTTTTTGAATAAAGGATTTGTCATGACGATCGACTATGGATACCTCACTGACGAACTTTACGCTCCTCATCGTCAAGACGGGACCCTTCTTTGTTATTTCCAGCATCAGACCTCAGAAAATCCTTATGAACGGTTGGGAGAGCAGGATATCACCTCCCATGTCAACTTTACCAGCCTGATCAATAAGGGAGAGGAAGTAGGGCTCCATTTCACTGGCCTTGTTTCCCAGTATAGGTTTCTCATCAGCTTGGGAATCCTTCAAGAGATGGAATCCCTGGGAGAGGGAATCTCTAATTTGGATAGGCTCAGATTGAGACTTTCATTAACGCATCTAATCGAACCGGAGGTGGGAATGGGTGAGGTATTCAAAGTATTGATTCAACATAAAGGGATTGACAAACCTAAGTTGATTGGCCTGAGAGACCTCGATTCAATCCCATGGCCCAATTTAGGTAAACCCCGTTAGAAAGGACAGGACTTTCTAACGGGGTAAAGAATCTAAAGATCGGAGGACTTGATGAAAGTCTTGGGACTCTTTGGAAGTCCAAGAAGAGGAGGAAATACAGACATTCTTTTGGAAGAGGCACTCAAAGGCGCGGAGAAAGAAGGAGCAGAAGTCGAACGCCTTTACCTCACAGACTATACCCTCACCCCCTGTAAAGAATGCCACGGGTGTGATCAGACAGGTGAATGTGTCATTCTCGACGATATGCAGAAGATCTACCCTAAATTGTTGGAGGCAGATATCATCATCCTTGCCTCACCGATCTTCTTCTATGGGGTCACAGCTTGGGCCAAGATTTTAATAGACCGTTGTCAGGCCCTCTGGTCAAGGAAATACCTTGTCAAACACCCATCATTGGGGAAAGAGGGGAAGAAGAGGAAGGGTTTTCTGATATCCGTGGGAGCGACAAAAGGGCAGAAGGTCTTCGAGGGAGCTATTGTCACCACTAAATATTTTTTTGATGTCCTCAATACTGAATATGTGGGCGAATTGGTCTTTCGCGGGATCGAGGCGAAAGGCGATATCCTAAAGCACCCAGAGGCAATCCAGCAGGCCTTTGAGGTTGGAAGGAAACTGGTTTTAGATTGCTGATTGCAGATTTTTAAATTTAAATCTAAAATTTAAAATTAAACTAACGGCATTAAATTACTTTACCCCCCACCCCCGCCTACCGCAGGCAGGCACCCCTCCCCCTCAAGGGGGGAGGGAGAGGGTGGGGGTGATGTCATTTTATTTATTGCTTTTTTATTAGTAACCTTTTTGGTCATTTGAAATTGGAATTTGGAGATTATTTGGGATTTGTAATTTGGAATTTTAAAGGCTATGCACTTTGCGCCTTGCAAATTAGAGTGGGGGAGGTGAAATCAATGACGCAATGGAAATGTTCAAATTGTGGTTATACATTTGAAGCAGAAACAGTTCCTGATCGATGTCCATCCTGTAAACAAACTTGTACTTTCAGCGATGTAACCTGTTACATTCCTGACTGTGGAGGACCAGGGAATATCGACCCAAGACTGATGGGTAAAAAGGACAAGTCAATCAATGACTGAAAGGATCAAATTCAAAAGTCATCCTTCGACAAGCTCAGGACAAGCTCAGGACAAGCTCAGGACAAGCTCAGGACAAGCTCAGGATGAAATCATGGTGAGACTTCGGCCCGAACGTTAGAGTGAGTTCACGCCGAAGTCTCAGGCCGAGGGCTCGGTCGTCGCAGGCTTGTCGAACCATGGGCTTTGGCATTTGACATTCCATTTATGATTAAGATGGCGTAAAGGAGGAAAATATGGCAACGGCGGTGAAGGAGACTTATGCATGCGAGCATTGCGGCGCTGAAGCAGACATGACGCTTGAAGGATTTGAAGCAGTTGAGGATGTTATCAAAAGGGAGAAAAAACTTCCCTGCAAAACCTGTGGAAAAGAAGTCTCATGGACGGAGCGAGAGGATATAAAGGCCATTAAAGTGGCAATGGGCGCAGAAAAGGATGCCTATCAGGCCTATTCAAAGGCATCTAAGAAAACGAAAAACCTTAAAGGAAGGGATATGTTTCGACAACTTTCCGAATTCGAGATGAACCACTACCAGAAATTAAAAGAACTTCTCAAATCCCTTCAAGAGAAAGGGGAATGGATTCTTTATGAAGGAACAACTCTTAAGAAGACGATTCCCTTAAAAACAGAAAAAGCAAAAGGTCAGGAACAACTGACCGATATGGATGCTTTAAAAATGGGGATCCGAGAGGAGAAAAAGGCACAGGCTTACTATAGGTCGATGGCTGAGTTGACGAAAGACCCCCGGGGAAAAGACATGTATAAACGTTTGGCAAGCGAGGAGGCCCTCCATGAGAAGGTATTAAATGACCAATACTACAGCCTCCACAACACAGGGCTTTGGAGCTGGGGAGACTAACTCAATTGCGAATTTCGGAATGCGGAATGTAAAATTTAGATTGAAAGATAGTCTTAGGGCGAAGGTTACGAAGCCAGTATTTAACAATAAACAATGGACAGTGAACAATGAACAGAAAGGATAATGGACTGTTCATCGTTTATAGTTTAACGTTTATCGTTTTAATAAAACGGGCATCTTCACCCTAACTTTTTAACCATTGACTTTTTTCAAAGAGATGGAAGAGAAGAAGTTTGAAGGTAAGTCGAAGGTCATCCTAAACATTGATCATATCCACTGCGCGGATTGCGCTTTGAATATCGAACGTTCCATAGAGCACCTTCCCGGAATCCTCTCCGCAGAGGTAAGCTACGTCCTTTCTTCTGCTACGGTCTATTATGATCCCCATCGGGTAGAGGTAGATCGGATCAAAAAGGCGATCACCAAACCCGGCTATGTCGTCAGAGAGACCTTCGCTGAGAGGACTCGGGATTTCTGGAGGCAAAGGAGACCTTTCATTTTCATGGCCCTCTCCGGAATTACTCTTGGACTATCCTGGATTTTGGGATGGTTAAGATTAGGCCCCATCTTTTCACCTACGGTATTGGCCATCGCCTCTTTAATTCTTGGAGGATACCCCATCCTCAAAAGCGCTATCAAGGCACTGCTCATTCCCGATTTAAATGTAGATACCCTCGTCTCCATTGCAGCCATCTCAGCAACTTCAGTAGGTGCTTATCAAGAAGCAGCAACGGTCATCTTTATTATGCTTCTTGGCGAATCCCTGGAGCATTTTACCGTTGGAAAGACTCGAAAGGCCATTGCCTCACTGATCCAACTTTCTCCGAAAGTAGCTTGGATAAGACGAGGAGACAGAGAAGTTCAGGTTCCCATTGAGGAGGTAAAGCCAAAAGAGGTTGTGATTGTCAAGCCCGGAGAGAGGGTTCCCGTGGATGGAAAGATTATCTCTGGCTGTGGTTTCATCAATCAATCCATGTTAACCGGGGAATCGATTCCAATTGAGAAAGGGGTCGGCGATCGGGTTTATTGCGGAACCATCAACGAATCTGGCTCTTGTGAAATTGAGGCAGCTCAGGTGGCCGAGGATACGAAATTGGCACAGATCAAACGACTGATCTTGGAAGCTCAAGCGGAGAAATCGCCCACCCAAAGGCTGATGGATCGTTTCGCACGATACTTCATCCCGGCCATCCTCACGATTGCCATCGCCGCTTTTATAATCACAGGAGAGGCCGTGCGAGCAATCACCATCCTGATCGTTGCCTGCCCTTGTGCCTTGGTGTTGGGTACACCCACTGCTATCGTTGCAGCCATTGGAAATGCAGCCCGGCATGGTATCCTGATCAAAGGGGGCGTCTCCCTTGAACAGATGGGAAGGGCTAATATTCTCTTGGTGGATAAAACAGGAACCCTGACCCATGGAAGACCAAAGGTAGTGGAGATGAGACCCTTCGATGCACTCGATGAAAAAGAAATCCTCTATTGGGCAGCGATTGCAGAGAAACGCTCTGAGCATCCCCTGGCCAGAGCCATCATTGAGAAGGCAGAGGAAACAGGTCTCGACATCCCCCATCCAGCGTCTTTTGAGAACTTCAGGGGGAAGGGGGTGAAGGCGCAATGGGACGCTAAGACCATTATCGTTGGTAGCCCTGAATTCATTAAAGGTGAAAGAATTGAAATTCAAGAATCTGCGCTGGAACAGTTAAGGTTAAAGGAATCTGAAGGTATGACCTCCTTGATCGTGGCACTGGATCATCGTCTTTTAGGGATTGTCTCCTTGGCCGATACATTGAGAGAAAGGTCTAAGACAACCATCGATAAAATCAGGCAGGAGGGGGTATCTGAAATCTGGATGCTCACGGGTGACAGTCGCGAGGTCGCCAGCCGGATTGGAAAAGAATTGGGCATAAGGTTCGAGGCCAAACTTCTTCCAGAAGAGAAGGTCTTAATTGTGAAAGAATGGAAAAGAAAGGGTCGTCGAGTGGCCATGATCGGTGACGGTGTAAATGACGCTCCTGCCCTTGCTGCTGCAGATATCGGCATTGCCATGGGTGTAGTAGGAACAGATGTGGCCATCGAGACAGCCGACATTGCGCTCATGAACGATGAACTTGAGAAGATTCCTTCCGTCATCCGTCTTTCCCGAAAGGCTCTTCGGGTGATCAAGGAAAACATTGGTTTTGCCATCGTTTTCAATACAGTCTTAGTCATTCTTTCAGCCCAGGGATGGGTCACTATGATTCTTGGAGCGATCATGCATCAGGCCAGCTCCCTTCTTGTGATCTTTAACTCGATGCGACTACTTAGAAAAACATAGTTTGGAATTATTAGTTCGCCTGCCTGCCGCAAGCAGGGATTTGGAATTTGTGATTTGGTATTTTAGGGGCTATGCCCTATGCTCTTAGCGTTTTTTCAATTTGGAGGTTGAAATGGAAAAATGGGAATGTAAGATTTGCGGTTATGTTTACGATCCAGAAAAGGGTGATCCCGATGGAGATATTCCTCCAAACACCCCCTTTGAAAAACTCCCTGAAAGTTGGGTTTGCCCTACCTGCGGCGCTCCCAAAGAGATGTTTGAAAAGGCTTAATTTTGGCCAGAAAGTGGCGGTGAAGAACCCATTGACCGTGAATTTTGGTTCAGGGCACTTATGCTTCCTTGCATCCTCTATCATGCGCCGGATTCCAGTCCCTGCCTTCTCGATGAGAGCGATTCGGTGAAGAAGGTCGGCTATAAGCGCATTCCTTCTCACACTGCGAGTACCAAGTTCTTCTTTGCTTAACCCCCTCGGCAAGGTCTACTGAAAGATATTTTTCTCTTGACTTTTTAATCTTTTATTTGGCATAATATAAATAATCCGGGATACCGGAGGTGGATGGCGAAAGTCATCAGGTCCGAAAGGCCCTTTTTTATTACCTATAAAGACTTCTTTCCGAACATTCTTCCCTCATGTCGATCATATTTTTTCTGAAGGATTTTAATCACCTCCTGGGTAAATAAGCCGAATTCTTTCTCCAGAAACCCCTGTTCTTTCAGTATTTCGTTCCTGCTCGGATGGGCAATGAGGTCTGCTAATTGAAGTCCGGATATATTGTTAGGCCCTTAGCGCCACAACATCGACAAAAAGTTGTCGATTTTCGAACAGGGAAATGGTAGGCGCAGCCTTTAGGCTGCGTGAGGAGCTCGAGTAGAGCATCTACCCTTTACGCAACTACCAGAAAAAGCTGCCCCGAAGGGGCCACCTCTTCC
>Ga0194111_10003734_pt1 | contig 17933 bp, 12 predicted proteins | sample TA2KigC300mmetaG_FD_146194 | JGI IMG/M metagenome (GOLD analysis project Ga0194111, IMG submission 146194) | Freshwater microbial communities from Lake Tanganyika, Tanzania - TA2015033 Kigoma Deep Cast 300m | ecosystem: Environmental > Aquatic > Freshwater > Lake | place: Tanzania: Lake... | reverse complement strand
TTGACATCCTGGCTACTACACTCTTACCTGAACCAGGCAGCCCTGTAACTCCAATACCCTTCATGATCCCACATCACTTTTCATATAATTTTCAATTATTTTCTTTAAAGATTTTTCTAGATTCTCGGAATTGTTAAAATTTACAATTAGTTTTCTAAGTTCCTCAACTCTATATCTCTTAAGATGCTTGATCGCATCTATAAGAACTGGCATGGCCCTTACTATGTTATCAACAATAGTTATAGAAGCTTTTTTTGAAGTTCTGGATAGTGGATTAAGATCTATGGTAATTACAAACTTTCCAGCAGCCACTAAAGCTTCTGTTCTATCTCCATCTTCTAATGGAACTAAAACCACATCTGCTTTGTATATGCCCACTAAACTGACATTGGCTCTTGGACTGCTAAGACCCTCAATTAACTCTGAAGGCTCACTTTCGGTGCCTAAAACTTCTTCAGCACCAGCTTTTTTTAAAACATCTTCAATAGCAGCCACTCTTTCAGGAGTTGAATGAAACAGGTTAATCTCTATCCTTGCATTTAAAATATCGGCCAACTTCACCACCTCTCGAGATACAAGGGCTGCAGTATTACCATTAACAGATATAACTGGGTTTTCAGCAAGAATCAAAGAAGCTGCAGCAGTTTGGATGGCATTTTTTGCGGGTTTTGTGGTTTTCTCACCCAAGAGATAATCAAATGCCTCTCCCCTTCCATGGGCAATCATCCCTGCGTCTGCAAGAATTCCCTCTTTATAAGCCTTTTCAATCTTCTCTCTTAACATGAGAGATTTATATCGGGGGTGATTCTTTGGCACCATGTTAATAAATATATAAACATCCTATTATATAGATAACATATAAAAAAAATAACAGTTTATCGTAGGATGTGTACAGAATAATTGAATTATTAATTGCTTTTATAACAAATCAAATTCAAAAAAATTTAATAAGGTGTGCAAAAATCTGATAAAGAAATATGTGAAAGCAAAGGTATTTTTGAATATTAATAAATAATAAATTGAATATAAAACAAAGAAGCTGGAGGAATTGGATGAAGGAAACAGTTGAAATAAAGCCTGAAGATATCAGATCTGAAAAGCCGAAAAAGAAAAAAAAGAAAAGAAGTATGTTAGGTATATACTTTGGGCTCTGTCTTATTGTAGTCGGTGTAATTTGGTACGGAGTGAATATTGGAATTATTCCATTAACGATTTTAAAAGAACAAGCTGGGCCGATTCTGGTTGTATTAATTGGAATACTGATTTTTATAAAAGCCCTATAACCATTCTAATCCATCAATTGAATTTAATTTATAAGAAGGTACTAATATGAAAAATTTGTTAGAAAAACTTTCAAACGCTCCAGGGGTCTCTGGTTTTGAAGATAATGTCCGAAATCTTATGGTAGATGAGCTAAAAGAACACGTAGACGATATTGAAATTGATGATCTTGGAAACATAATTGCAACAAAGAAAGGTGCTAAAGGAGGAAAAAAAATAATGCTCGCTGCCCATATGGATGAAATAGGCCTCATGGTAAGATATATCGACAAGAAGGGGTTTATTAAATTTTCAAAAATAGGTGGAATAAACGATCAGATGCTTTTAAATCAAAAAGTTTGCATACATACCTCTAAAGGAAAAATCATTGGTAGTATAGGCTCAAAACCGCCCCATCGGATGAAAACGGCTGAGAAGAAAAAAATCATTGAATATGACAATATGTTCATAGATATTGGTGCCTCAGATAAAAAAGAGGCGGAAAAATTAGTGAGTGTTGGGGATCCCATAACCTTTAAACAGGATTTTGCTGAACTTCAAAACTCTAAAGTGACTGGGAAGGCTTTTGATAACAGAGTGGGCTGTCTTATACTTATTGAGACTTTAAAAAGAGTTAAAAGTGACGCAACCATCTATGGAGTAGGAACTGTCCAAGAGGAGGTTGGACTTAAAGGAGCAAAAACATCTGCTTTCAAAATAAACCCAAACATGGCCATCGCTGTAGATGTTACTATAGCTGGAGATAATCCTGCAATTAAAGAGGAAGAGGCACCTGCAAAACTTGGCAAGGGTCCTGCTATAATTTTAACTGATGCCAGTGGAAGAGGAATAATAACTCATCCAAAAGTCAGAGAACTTCTTATTTCAGCTGCAAAATCAGAAGAAATCCCATATCAACTTGAAGTAAGTGAGGGAGGTACAACTGATGCAACTGCAATACAGCTTACAAGAGAAGGAATCCCTTCAGGTGTTTTATCAGTAGCCACAAGATACATACACACACCAGTTTCAGTTGTAAGTCTTGAAGATATAGAAAATACAGTGAAACTTCTTGTAGCAGCGTTGGAAAAGGTTTAAATTTAAAATTTCATTTTTTTATTTATAATAAAGGACCTAAATCCCATTTTAATTATAAAATTTTAATTATCATATTTATTATTTTGAGTATTTATGTTGATTATTTTTTAGTAATAGGTAAAAAAAACGAAAATTGTTGAGAAATGAATCAATTATCAATAGCCTTCTTAATTTGATAATTTTTATAATCTGATTTTTAAATAATGTTACTCCACCTCTGAAATTATCTCTAAACCATTTTCGTCAATCTCATAAGTCAGGAATTGGATGGGTGTCTTAGTACTCCTCATCTTTACAATATCCATAACTCTCTCTCTTCGACCAGTATACGGATTCTCTCGCTTCATAAGTCTGATGGCGCCATAAACAGAAAAAAGTGCAAGTTCATTAAATTCACTGGATGTTGCACTATCCAGTATCACTAATGCTGTGATTCCTCTTTGTTTTAACTCATAAATTAAAAGATCAATACGATCTCTAAACTCATATGCTGTCAGTTTAGCCGTATGACTTCCAAGGCTATCTATTACTGCTACCTGTGTGTCTTCAGGCATATCTTGCAGTATTTTTGCAAAGTTACCCTTCATTGCTTCAACACCAATACTCATTTCTGCTTCTGTAACTCTGGCTCTGAGACCTGCAAGTTCAATAAAATTTAAAATTCCGTTTTTCTTATATTCTTCGATTTTCCATCCAAATGAATCAGATTGGCGTTTTAAATCTTCATAATCTTCTTCTGTGGTTATATAAACTGTTTTCAGGTTTTGTTCAGAGCAGCTCTTTGCAAACTGAAGCCCAAAAATGGTTTTTCCAGAACCTGCATCACCAGTGACGAGTACTGTTCTACCTGCTGGAAAACCATCTGTGATCTGGTCCAGTCCTAACAGCCCTGTTTTCACTCTATTCAAATGTACCCCTCCTAAAAATTAATTTATTTAGATAATGCTATTGTAACTCAGCAAGATAAAATTCAAATTTAATTGTATTTGAACCTTCGAAAAAACTTGAAATTTGCGAAACATTACCTTTAAGACCTGTCCAGGTGAAACTACGCATGATCATGGCTCTGAATATAAGGGAAAATATAGGATTCTGTTTAGCTTCTTCTATCCAAGGAAATGTCAAAAACTCCATGAAGTTATTGGAACCATTGAACGTGATCTCGGTTTTAATATCTAAACTGGCTAGAAGTTCAGAAACCCATGAAATATAGGCATCAAACACCTCTTTTGGATTTTCTAATCTCCCTTCTTTAATATTTTTAAAATAACCCATCCTCTCCATCTCTTCCTCAAATCCAGGTTTTACATTTTTTTCAAATCGATCAGCAAAGTTCCGTATTATAGTATTCCTAAGCTGAGGAGGAATACTAGATGCAAAAACCGGTACAGCACTTACAACAAATCCATAAAGCTCCGCTCTAGCCTTCTCCTTTATAAGCTCCACTCTATGTTTTTCAGCCTCTTTAAGCCCAGTGACATCGTGACCAATTATCTGTATAGCAAAAATATTACCCTTGATTTTTAAGGGAGCAAATTGAAGTTCAAAGTAAAGTATTTGACCATTTTCAGCAGTGATTTGAATTTCAAAAGGCGCTATTTTTTCATTTTTTAACACGCTAGAAAAACTTTCAGAGAATTTAGTCATTTCTTCCTCATTTAGCACTCCTAATCCGGTAAATGACTTTCCCCTAGTTTTTTCTATGGATAATTCTAATATTATATCTGCTCTATTATTTTGATAAATAATCTTCCCATCAGAATCAATTAATAAAATAGGGTCTGGAGACATTTCAAATAAAGTTCTGTATCTCTCTTCACTAACTCTCAATTTGCTGTCCATTTTGTGTTTGTAGAGGGCAACCTCAATGGCACTATGTAGTTCCCTATCCTCAAATGGTTTTATGATATAACCGAAAGGTCCAGTTAATTTAGCTCTGCCTAGTGTTTTCTCATCTGAGTAAGCTGTGAGATATACCACTGGAATATCAAAACGTTCACCTATCTCTTGGGCTGCTTGGACTCCATCCATTTTACCCTTCAATACTATATCCATTAGCACCAGATCAGGTCTTGTTTCAGCTGTTTTTTCAATGGCTTCTTCTCCAGTAGTTGCAATGCCAAGAACTTTATATCCTAAACCCTCTGATCTATGTTTTATATCCATTGCAACAACACTTTCATCCTCCACAACAAGAACACTTGTATCAGCCATCATATCCCCTTCCAAATATAGATAATATTATATTGTTATAATTAATATTTAAATTAAGTATATGTAAAACTATTTGAGCAAATAATTTTGATTATTATTTAAATCTATAAGATCGTGAGATATATTTTTTGTAATACTAACCCTTTTATTATTAATATTTAATTGATATTATATGTAGAGTATTACTTTCTGGAAAATATTTGTAAATATTTAAAATCTATTTAAAATCGAGAAGAGTTTAAAAGAATATAAAATTTAAAGCTGATAACCACTTATTTTTAAAATTATAATCTGAAAAATAAAAAATAACTAACAATAGAATAACAATAATATTAATTATTTTAATTAAATCTCTGATCATCCATTCTTAGATGTTTATAAATGCTTATTGCCAAATTTCTGTTTATTCCTTTCACTTCCCGCAATTCAGCAACACTAGCTTTCCTTATTTCATTAAGGTCTCCAAAATGTCGAAGTAACCTCATTTTCCGTTTTTTACCAACTCCTTTTATTTCGTCCAACTCAGAACGGTCCACTTCATTAGATCTTATTTTTTTGTGATAAGTAATTGCAAATCTATGAGCCTCGTCTCTTACACGCTGCAAAAGGTGTAATGCTTCAGATTCAGGACGTAAGATAATTGGACTTGAAATTTGAGGTATAAAAATGTGTTCAAATCCTTTTGCAAGTCCTATAACTGGCATGTCCATATTAAGGTCTTTTAAGACTTTTAAAGCCACATTTACCTGTCCTCGTCCACCATCAACTAAAACAAGGTCTGGATATATTCCCTGTTCCCTTGAAAGTCGCATATATCTTCTTTTTAGGACTTCTTCCATCATTGCATAGTCATCAGGACCAGTTTTTTTTAACCTATATTTTCGGTAATGGTTTTTTTTAGGAAGACCATTTTCAAATACAACCAGAGATCCTACAGCTAATTTTCCACTGATATTTGAAACATCGAAAGCTTCTATATGCCTAGGTATGGTGGGTATCTGCAGATATTTTTTAAGTTCAAATAGGGCATTTATAAGGTTTTTTTTCTGATTTTTAATACTTTCAGCATTCCTAGCAGCCATTTGGACTAAACGATATTCAGTTCCTTTTTTTGGAATATTTAAATTTAGTCTATCTCCCCTCTTATCAGCCAACCAGTCTGCAATCAGTTTACTCTCATCAGGTTCATATTCAAGAAAAATTTCAGCAGGTATAATACGGGGGCCAGAGTAGTACTGCTTTAGAAAAGCTGCCAAAATTTTATTTGCCCCCCTATTTTCAACACCACTCAGAAAAAAATCGTCCTTTCCCATTATTTTTCCCTCTCTTATGGAAAAAACCACTGCACAAGCAATCTTTCCGTTGATTGAAATTGCAACGATGTCTTGATCCAGCCCTCCTGTGAAAGAAACCTTTTGTTTTTCCATCAAATCCTTTATGGAATCAATTTGATCCCTGATGACTGCTGCTTTTTCATATTCATGGTTTAATGACGCTTCCTTCATTATATCATCCAGCATCTCCATGATTTCTCTATACTTTCCCTCAAAAAATAAATTAACTTTATCAACAATTTCTGAATATGATTTTCTGGTTATTTTACCCTCACAAGGAGCGGAACAGAGGTTAATTTGGAAATTAAGGCATGGCCCATCCATTTTTTTACAATCTCTAATCTTAAACAGAGATTCTACAAATTTTATCGTTTTTTTGACTGCTTTAACATCAGTAAATGGGCCGTAATAAACCCCCCCATCATCTCTTAGGGTTCTTGTAAATAAAATGCGTGGATAACCTTCATTGGTTATCTTAATGTAAGGATACCTTTTATCATCCTTTAACCGTACATTGTACCTCGGTCTGTATTTTTTTATAAGGTTTGATTCTAAAATCAGTGCTTCTTTTTCAGTATCTGTGATTATATATTCAAAGCCTTGGAAATGTTTCATCATAGTTTTGGTTTTTATAGGCTGTTTAGAACTATTAAAATATGATTTAACCCTCTTTTTTAATGATAACGCTTTTCCCACATATATTACCTTATTCTCAATATCTCTCATGAGATAAACGCCTGGTTTATCAGGTAAATCATCAGAAACTCTGAATTTAACTGGCATCTGATTCCTCTTATTCTTGTTATTTTAAACTATAATATAAAATATAGGAGCATAAAATTATAGGAGACTTTCTGTTCATTTATATCACTAAAAAATTTATCAATTAATTGCAATTTTAATTAAAAATGAAATTAACACTTAAATTTATGATAAATCATAAAATTGTAAATTTTCAAAACTATTAATAATGCCTGGTACACATAAGATAATGTTATTTCTTAGAAGTTTTAATATATATTAGTAACTAAAATAGAGGTTATTCTTTTTTATGAGAGGATTAAAAAATGCATGAATTTGAACTTATATCAAGCTTCAAACCATTAGGAGACCAGCCAAAAGCTATAAAATCACTTGTTGATGGACTAAAGAAAGGTTTAAAGAAACAGACATTACTGGGAGTTACAGGATCAGGAAAAACATTTACAATTGCAAATGTGATAAATGAAATAAAAAAGCCAACCCTTGTTATATCCCATAACAAGACCCTAGCTGCCCAGCTTTATGAAGAATTTAAGGAATTTTTCCCCAAAAATGCTGTGGAATACTTTGTAAGTTACTATGACTACTACCAGCCAGAAGCATACATCCCCCATACAGACACCTATATAGACAAAGAAGCATCCATAAACGAAGAAATAGACAGAATGAGACACTCAACAACCCAATCATTGCTATCCCGGGATGATGTAATAGTGGTTGCAAGTGTATCCTGCATATATGGCATTGGATCACCACAGGATTACGGAGATTTCATTTTGTCCCTGGAGATTGGAGATAAAGAGGATAGAGAGAAAATTCTCACAAAACTTGTTCATATGCAATATGAAAGAAACGACATTAACTTTACCAGAGGCAAATTCAGGGTTAGAGGAGATGTTATTGAAATATTTCCGGTACACGGAACTTCACCAATAAGACTGGAACTTTTTGGAGATGAATTAGAAAGAATATCACTTATAAATCCCATCAATGGTAAAGCCGTCGGAAAACTTGAACGAATAACCATATTTCCAGCTAAACATTTTGTAATATCAGAAAAAAAATTGAAAAAATCTTTACAATCAATTGAAAGAGAACTAGAGGATAGACTAACCGCCCTGAAATTTCAGAATAAGCTATTAGAGGCACAGAGACTGGAACAGAGAACCAGATTCGATATTGAGATGCTTGAAGAGATGGGTTACTGTCCAGGTATTGAAAACTATTCTCTGCATTTAAGTGGTAGAAAATGGGGAAGCATGCCATACACCCTTATAAAATATTTCCCTGACGATTTTTTGACTATAATTGACGAATCACATGTTACTGTACCTCAAATAGGTGGAATGTATGAGGGAGATCGATCTCGTAAAGATTCCTTGATAAAATATGGTTTCAGACTTCCATCTGCCCGTGAAAATCGTCCCCTAACATACCAAGAATTCGAAAGACTCATAAATCAGGTGATATATGTATCTGCCACTCCAGCAAAATATGAGCTGGATATTAGCCATAATGTGATAGAACAGATAATAAGACCCACTGGACTCATAGATCCAGAGGTTTTAATAAAACCTGTGGAGGGGCAGGTGGAACACCTCCTTGGAGAAGTTAGAGAAAGGATTAGGAGGAAGGAAAGGGTTCTTGTAACAACTTTGACCAAGAGAATGGCTGAAGATCTAACTGATTACTATGCAAAGGCTGGGACTAAGGTTAGATACCTTCACTCTGAGATAGACACCTTGGAGAGAATTGATATAATAGATGATTTAAGAAGAGGTGAATTTGACTGTTTAGTGGGTGTAAATCTTCTAAGAGAAGGCTTGGATTTACCGGAAGTGTCTCTTGTGGGAATCTTAGATGCTGATAAGGAAGGTTTCCTAAGATCTAAAACATCGCTTATCCAGACAATAGGAAGAGCATCCAGAAACGTATATGGTCAGGTTATTATCTATGCTGATGAGATTACAGAGTCTGTTAGATCCGCAGTAGACATTACCAATAAAAGAAGGAAACTTCAATTAGCTTACAATCAAAAGCATGGCATAACCCCGAAAACAGTGATTAGATCAATAAAAGAAAAGGAAAGGAAAGAACATTTAGAAATAGATGACATTAAAAATATTCCCAAAGATGAACTACGTCTTCTAATAAATGATTTAGAAAAAGACATGAAAGAAGCAGCAACAGAACTCAATTTTGAAAAAGCTGCAGAAATAAGAGATAAAATTATAATTCTTAAAGGAGTTTCAAAGTAATGAATACAATGAATACAAAAAAAGGAAACATAATACTAAAAGGGGCCCGTGAGCACAACCTCAAAAATATAGATCTTAGGATACCTCGAAACAAATTTGTTGTGATCACTGGAATCAGTGGTTCTGGTAAATCATCCCTGGCATTTGACACAATATATGCTGAAGGACAGCGAAGATACGTAGAATCACTATCAGCTTATGCCAGACAGTTTTTAGGGCAGATGAAAAAGCCGGAAGTGGATTATATTGAAGGACTATCTCCTGCAATATCTATTGACCAGAAATCTACTAAAATGAATCCTAGATCAACTGTAGGTACTGTTACAGAAATTTATGATTATTTAAGGCTTCTTTTTGCAAGGGTTGGTATTCCCCACTGTTATAGTTGTGGAGAGGAGATATCACAACAAACTGCTGGACAGATTGTTGACAACATACTAAAAAATGCTGAAGGTATGAAAATACAGGTTTTAGCGCCTGTTGTGAAGGATAGAAAAGGAGAACACCAGAAAATTTTTGATGAACTTCGAAAAAAAGGATTTATAAGAGTAAGGGTAGATGGTGAAGTATCCAGCCTTGATTCGGAGTTTAATTTGGAAAAAAACAAAAAACACAACATTGAAGTTGTGGTGGACAGATTAATATTAAGATTTGATGTTGATTTTGAAAAAAGGCTTACAGATTCTGTAGAAACTGCACTTGAACTTGGTGAAGGAGTTTTAATAATCGTGTATGGTAATGGAGAAGAAAAAGCTTTTAGTGAACACTTTGCCTGTACCAAGTGCGGGATAAACTTTGAAGAGATAAGTCCCAGGATGTTCTCCTTCAACAGTCCCCATGGAGCATGCTCCGAATGTAATGGCCTTGGAAGCAAGTTGGAGATGGACACAGACCTTGTAGTTCCTTATCCAAACCTTTCATTGAATGATGGGGCCATTTTACCATGGAGCAAATCCAAAAACAGAGATAATTATTACAATCAGATGTTAAGAGCAGTTTCCAAACACTATGGTTTCAGTATGAATACTCCTTTTGAAGAACTAGAGGGAAAACACCGGAACGTGATTCTTTATGGATCCCGTGAAAGAATTGAATTCACATTCAGACGTAGAAATAGAATTCACCGTGTAAATCGAAGATTTGAAGGTGTCATACGGAGAATGGAACGCATTTATATGGAAACAAAGTCTAACTACATGAGAAGCTACCTTGGGCAATTTATGAGTGATAGGAAGTGTCCTGCATGTGGAGGTGCAAGGCTACGCCCAGAAAGTAGATCTGTAACTGTTGGTGGAAAATCCATATCAGAAATAGTGGAAATGCCTATCAAAAACACAAGAAAATTCTTTGAAGATCTTGAGTTGTCAGATATGGAACAATTCATAGCCAAGGAAATACTAAAAGAGATAAAAGAACGTCTAAGATTTATGGAAGATGTTGGATTGGATTACATAACGCTTGAGCGATCCTCAGGGACGCTTTCTGGTGGAGAAGCCCAAAGAATCCGCCTTGCAACTCAGATAGGCTCTGGGTTGGTGGGTGTGTTATACATTCTTGACGAGCCAAGCATTGGATTGCACCAAAGGGACAATCTCAGACTCATAGAAACATTGAAAAAATTGAGGGATATTGGGAATACCCTTATTGTGGTTGAACATGATGAGGAGACTATATTATCTGCTGATCATGTAATAGACATAGGTCCTGGAGCTGGTGAGCATGGAGGAAGGATTATTGCGACAGGATCGCCTCAAAATATAATGGAAACCCATGAATCCATAACTGGAAGATATCTATCTAAAAATGAGGTAATTGAAATCCCAAAAAAACGTGAAAAACATAATGGAACATTCATTACCATAAAGGGTGCAAAACATAACAACCTGAAAAATATAGATGTGAGAATTCCTCTGGGGATTTTAACCTGTGTTACAGGAGTTTCTGGTTCAGGAAAAAGTACCCTTATAAATGATATCCTGTACAAGGGACTCTACAGCAAGCTAAGTAAAAAGCACGTACATTCTGGAAAACATGACGACATACTGGGAACTGAAAACATTGATAAAGTGATTATAATCGACCAATCTCCAATCGGTCGTACTCCGCGGTCAAATCCAGCTACATATACTGGTGTATTCACCTACATAAGAGAACTTTTCTCCAAAACCCCGGCTTCAAAAAAGAGAGGCTACAAACCAGGGAGATTCAGCTTCAATGTCAAAGGTGGAAGATGTGAAGCATGTCATGGAGACGGGATAATAAAAATAGAAATGCACTTCCTACCAGATGTTTATGTACCCTGCGAAGTCTGTAAAGGAAAAAGATACAATAGAGAAACACTTGATGTACGATATAAAGGGAAAAACATCGCTGATGTGCTTGATATGACTGTTGAAGAAGCTCTTGAATTCTTCAAGAACATGCCCCGTATCCAAAAAAAGCTTCAAACCCTTGATGATGTAGGTTTAGGTTATATAAAACTCGGACAATCCGCTACAACACTTTCAGGTGGAGAAGCCCAGCGTGTGAAACTTTCAAAGGAGTTAAGTCGTCAGAGTACTGGTAAAACTCTCTATGTGCTTGATGAACCAACCACTGGACTCCACTTTGCTGATATTAAGAAACTGCTTGATGTGTTAGGACGGCTTAAAAGTTCTGGAAACACTGTCATTGTCATAGAACACAACCTTGATGTTATAAAAACTGCGGATTTCATCATAGACCTTGGTCCAGAAGGTGGAGATGAAGGAGGACTTGTAGTTGCAACCGGAACTCCAGAAGAAATCGTGATAAGTGGAACATATACTGGAGAATTTCTCAGACATGTTTTAGATGCGCAATCAGATAATACTGGTAGAAATGTTCTTTCTACTATTTCCTCAGAAAAATCTGTTGCTAATAACAAATAACTGAGAAACAGGTGCAACTAAGAAAAAAACACACTTTAAACATTAAATAGAATGATCTTGATTAGATTGTCTTTTTTTTAATTAACAATTTTCTTTTTTGATTAAATTGTGATTTAAGATGATAAACCTTATGTTATAATTATAAAAAATCAAGTTAATGACATTAAATGTAAAATATAAATATGATTTAACATAAACCACAATATACAGTTAATTTCAATATTATTTAAAATTGACCTAACTTAATGAAATAACTTAATGAAAATCCCAATAAAATTTAGGATTAAAATTTCAGGACAATTAATTCATTTTAAATGCTAAAACAAGAAAGTTTTCAAAAAAGTTTAAATTCATGTTTATTAGCAGAAATTGTTAAAAAACTGATACTTGGAATGTTTTAGTGTAATTTTAGGAGGAATTTCTTGAGTTTATCATTGAAAGTATTGGTGGTTGAAGACTCAGAAGACGATGCTATACTACTTTTACGTGAATTACGGCTGGGCGGCTTTGATCCAAATTTTAGACAAGTTTATACCCCTAAAGACATGGAAAACGCGCTTACTCAACAATCATGGGATATTGTTATAGCAGACTATGTTATGCCAAATTTCAGCGGGTTAGATGCCCTTGAAAAATTAAAAGAATCTGGACTTGACCTGCCATTTATCATTGTTTCTGGAAAAATCGGTGAAGATATACTGGTTGAAGCCATGAAAGCCGGTGCACACGACTACATTAAAAAAGATAATCTTTCAAGACTTATCCCAGCTATTAATCGGGAATTAAAAGAAGCTAAAGTTCGTAAAAAGCGTAAAGAAGCAGAGTTAGCATTAAAACGATCAGAAGATACATACAGAACTATATTTGAGAATACTGGGACTGCCATGACAATATTAGAGGAAGATATGGCTATATCTATCGTAAACACAGAATTTGAAAAATTTTCCGGTTTTTCAAAAGAAGATATAGAAAACCAGAAAAATTTAGCTGAATTCGTGGCCAAAGAAGACTTAAAAAGAATGAAAGGTTACCATCGTTTGAGAAAAATAGATCCAAATGCAGTTCCAAAAAATTATGAAATCCGATTAAGGGACAGACATGGAAAGAGTAAAGACTTTTTTGCCACTTTAGACATGATTCCAGGGACTGAAAAGAGAATAGGATCTTTTATAGATATCACTGATCGAAAACAGGCAGAAGACAAAATTAAAGCCTCACTTAAAGAAAAAGAAGTTCTTCTGCGCGAAATTCATCATAGAGTCAAAAACAACATGCAGATAATCTCAACACTTCTAAGCCTGCAATCGGAGCAGATCAAAGACAAACGGATGATAGAATTTAACAAAGAAAGTCAAACACGTATTCAGTCAATGGCACTAATTCACGAAAATTTATATCAATCAGAAGATTTAGCACGTATTAATTTTTCTGAATATGTCAATAATTTGATAGAAGAACTTTTTCATTCTTATGGAGTAAACCCAGACATCATCGAACCTAACATCAGTGTGGAGGACGTTACACTGAATATTGAAACAGCAATTCCATGTGGTCTCATCATAAACGAACTCATCTCAAATTCTCTAAAATATGCATTTCCTGGTGGAATGAGTGGTGAAATTATCCTCGAACTTCATTCAGATGATAAAAACAGATTCACATTAACTGTAAGCGACAATGGTGTTGGTTTCCCAGAAGATATTGATTTTAAAACTTCAAAGACGCTGGGTATGCAATTGATATACAATCTAACAAGACAGCTTGATGGAAAAATCCAAGTAGAGAAAGATAAGAAAATATTTAGGATAACTTTTACAGAACTAAAATACAAGGAGCGGATCTAAATGGTGAATGCACGAATATTGGTGGTTGAAGATGAGAGCATTGTTGCAATGGGTATAAAAAGTAAATTAGAAAATTTAGGGCATACTGTAGTTGATTTAGCCTCTTCTGGAGAAGAATCCATTGAAAAAGCTGCTGAATGGAGCCCTGATTTGATTTTAATGGATATTGTGCTAAAAGGAGATATGGATGGTATAGAAGCTGCCCAACAAATCATCAATCTCTTTGATATCCCTATTATTTATCTAACTGCCTATGCCGACGAAGCAATGTTAAAACGAGCCATGATAACAGAACCCTATGCATATATACTTAAACCTTTCAAAGAAAGCGAGTTAAATGCTAATATTGAAATGGCCCTCTATAAACACAAAGCAGATAAAAAAAGGAGAGAAAGTACCAAAAAGAGGATTCTCGCTGATTTTTATGATTTTGTTTTGAGTGCAATGCCTACCTCAACATCCCAGAGTGAAACTGAAATGAGAGAGATGTTGCTTCACACATTTGAAGAGCGACTTAAGGAGGATATGAAGCCTGGATTTGACAAAGAGATGGAAGATCTAGGTTTAGATGTGGATATGGATGATCCGCTAGAAATATTTGATGCTTACATTTCTTGGGTTTCTAAACTATATTCCTCACTTGGTATCAAGACTAAAATAACACCAAAGGAACCGAGATTTTATTTGGAATTCATAAACTGCCCATGGATAGATGAAGCCAAAAAAAATCCTGTATTTTGCCTAAACTGCCAAGCAATGATTAATCAAAGCTTAAACTGGACCCGGCTGGAAGGAAATGTTGAAAAAATGGGCACCATAAAAGATGGTTCACCTACCTGTATGTTCAAATTTTACATTCCCTCTAGTAAAGGTGAATAAAATTAGTTTTAACTTATTAAAGTAAAATTATACCTATAATTTTTCTGTTAAAGTTCCAAATTAACGGTACACAAATATGCATTTCAGACGAGGAGTTGCAAATCTTCCATTACATGGAGGTCATGCCCCTAGATGGTTGTTTAAACGGATGGTGAAACTAGCTGGTGGCATTGTCGACGTAATTTTGTTTGAATATGGTAGCGATGAATTTTTAAGAAGAATTTCAGACCCTTACTGGTTTCAGGCCTTATCCTGTGTACTTGGTTTTGACTGGCATTCCTCTGGAACCACGACCACTACTTGTGGAGCATTAAAAATGGCAATCAACCCACAAGAACATGGAATTATGGTGGCTGGAGGCAAAGGTAAGGTTTCAAGAAAAACACCTTCGGAAATTCAAGGTGCAGCCGATTTTTTCCCATTATCTTCAAAAAAAATTGAGGAACTAGTATACTCTAGCAAAATCTCAGCTAAAATAGATAATTCATGTATTCAGGATGGTTACAATCTTTATCATCACTGTTTTGTCTTCACAGAAAATGGTGACTGGACCGTCATCCAGCAAGGGCTCAACGAGAAAAATAAATACGCAAGAAGGTATCACTGGCTTTCTGAATCCATAGAGAACCTAACAGAAGAACCTCACAGAGGCATATCCTGTGATAAAAGAGAACATGAAACATTGAACATGACCTCGCAGGAAAGCAATGATTCAAGAAATATCAGCGTAGATCTTGTATGTGACAATCCAGAACATCTAAAACAGTATTTTAGAAGACCCCTTAATGGTCAAAGTCTCTTAACAGATTATTTTAAAGAGCTAAACATGCCAAAACATCACCCTGTGCTGGATATGGATATTAGTGAGCATGAATTTAAGGTTTTAAAAGAAGCTTGGGAATTACAACCTCAAAATTATGAAGAACTGATTTCTCTTCAGGGTATTGGTCCTAAAAAGATTAGAGCGCTGGCTCTGATTTCAGACCTGGTATATGGGGCTTCCCCCAGCTGGGAAGATCCAGTAAAATACAGCTTTACACATGGAGGTAAAGATGGTTTTCCATACCCTGTAGATAGAGATGTTTATGAACATTCAATCCAAACACTTAAAGATGCTTTGGATCAGGCAAAATTAAACAATAAAGACAAATACAAAGCAATAAAAAGGTTGGAATCTCTCGTAAACCAAAAAATCTAAATTCTATTCAGTGTTATATTGATATTTTAATCAAGTGGATTAAGTTGTAATTTGGCATTTAACGAAGTTAAATTACTCATATTGTACCATTTCATGAAATATCTAAAAAAATAAACATCAAAAAAAAACTTTTCGAAATATTAATTTGAGGCCAAACCCCCAATCGAGGGCTTGGCACTTCACCGCAACACAACGCCTATCGTTGGCGAAATTGATATCATCCATTAATAAATAGATGACATTTATATCTTGATTTTAAATAATATTTAAATTTTGCTATCAGATTTGATCTATTTTTTTTCTTTTTACAAGTTGTACAATTGATGGAGTCCATCTGAAGTTCAAAATTACATGTATTATGAGGTTCTCTGTATCTGTGTAATGAAGTATCCCATATTTAGATTTTTACATTAAAAGAGTGTTGATGCATAGTATAAAAAAATTTCTGACTTTTGATTAGGACAATAAGTTTCAATTGAACCATTATTATCAGAAGAATTAAAGTGAAAATAGAAGCTAAACATTGTAAGAAATATTTTTGATTAAATATTACCCATAAAAACTTTTCTATTTATATTTAATAGTAAATAATAAAGTAATTAAGAAAACAAAATGCTAGTTATACGTAGTTGATTCATAAAGAGACTGATATATATTTTATGTAAATGCAAATGAGGTGAAATATAGAATTTTCCATGGTTTACTATATTCCGTTTTTTTTAATTGATTGAGAGATATTCTATTTTTTATATACACAAAAAAATATATCGATTACTTCAAAAGGTGTAAAAGTTGAAAAAAAGGACATTAATTGCGATTATAGCAATTTTAGCATTAGCAATTTTTATATTATTGACATTGAGCATGTCTTCTGTTTTAAGTAGCTCTGGAAATCTCTATTTAGTAATTTTCTTGGGCTTTTTATTGGCCATAACAGCTGGATTATTAATAAAAATCATCCCAAATAAATTTTCACCCAAATCCAAGGTTTCTCAAACTACAGTTATCATGAAACCCAAAAGATTACTAGCTAAACTTGTTTTTTCAAATGATATGGAGTTAATAATAAAAGAATATGAAAAGACATTTGGAAGAGAAGATTTTTTAGGCGTTGCCTTAGCTGATAATCTACTATTCATTGGGAAAGAACATTTCAAGATTAGTAGAATGGATGACGGATATTATATAGAAGACTTAGAAACCAAAAATGGAACCATACTAAACGGAGAAGATATAACCGGTTTGGGAAAGCAAAAATTAGTAAATGGCGATGAGATATTGGTTGCTAAGACATTAGATATAAGATATTTAGAGGAAAACATTTAATGGATGAAGGATATCTGAAAAAAAATTACTAAACAAAATTTACCCACAATCAAACATGAGTTATTTACATATTTTTTTTAGACGATCAATTAAATATCAGTCTAAATATCTAACCATTTTTAGAAGATCTTTTCCAGTCTTGATTTCTTTTTCCAGGTCCAGCTCAACATATGCTTTTTTACCCTCGCTGTAACTCGATGAAACAACCAATTGCCTTTCACCTATCAATTTAACCCCATCAACAGGTGTATGTCCCACTATCAAAGCATTACATCCTATATTTTTCAAAAAAGAGTCTACATCTTTTTTTGTGTAATCTCCATATCTATTCCATAAGAGTTCAAATAATCGCACGTTTTCTGAATAACCTGTATCAGTGATGTGAATTATCTCATCAATATTATTTATGTTCTTTGGAGGTCCTGCATGGCTAATGAATATTTTGTTTTTAGTTTTAACGGCTATAGGTAACTTTTTAAAGAAATTAGTATACTTTTCTAACTTTTGTTTCCATTTATCACCGAATCTTTCCTTAAGCAAAGTCTCAAAGTTTAAAGTTAGATTAATACCGGATTTATAAATTATTGTTTTTGACAAAATCGCCCATTCATGATTGCCTAACAGCAAATGGAATTTGCTTGAATTCTCGAAGTTATATTTCACTGAATCCAATATATTAATTGATCTATCATTTTCTAAACCTGTTGTGTGGATGAAGTCACCAGTTATGATCAGATGATTATCTTCATCTTTAAAATTCTCCCAAATATTCATTAATCTGTTAAAATCATCTAAATTACCATGTATATCTGTTATAACCAGGGCTTTCCCTTTTTTAGGTAATTCAATTA